>Ga0209402_10000162_pt1 | contig 81495 bp, 80 predicted proteins | sample ArcticOcean_MG_C_3_FD_187437 | JGI IMG/M metagenome (GOLD analysis project Ga0209402, IMG submission 187437) | Marine microbial communities from western Arctic Ocean - ArcticOcean_MG_CB8_126 (SPAdes) (version 2) | ecosystem: Environmental > Aquatic > Marine > Oceanic | place: Arctic Ocean... | reverse complement strand
TTTTTTTGACGGTAGTTAGCGCCTGGGCAGTTACACCCTAATGCCTATAAAATGGTTAGACGCGCTGGCGCATCTAAAGGGCAAGTCCGATCTTTTCAGTAAAGAGGATTGCTAGATTGAAAGATAACCCATCCCTCTAAGTGAAACAGATTAAGGATATGGAATCATCCCCTTCGACGAGCCACTTTGAGATAGGCCTATACTCGTTCGCCGAACTAACGGAGGATTCTGTTACAGGCACGAAAATTAGTCCTGTGGAGCGCTTACGCAATCTGACCGAGTCAGTTGAACTAGCGGAGCAGGTGGGATTGGACGTCTTCGCGCTAGGAGAGCACCACCGTCCGGACTTCCTGTCATCATCGCCCGCCGTCATTCTGGCCGCCGCGGTAAGGAACACCGAGTCTATTCGCCTTAGCAGCGCGGTGACGGTTCTGAGTTCTGACGACCCCGTGCGTGTGTTTCAAAACTTCGCCACTCTTGATATCGTCTCAGGAGGTCGCGCGGAGATCATGGCCGGACGCGGCTCCTTCACAGAGTCCTTCCCTCTTTTCGGATTCGACCTGAACGATTACGATGAACTCTTTGCTGAAAAACTAGACCTGCTTCTGCGGATTCGCAATAATGAACGGGTTAGCTGGAGTGGTAATCACAGGGCCCCTCTGAATGATCAACCCGTATACCCGAGGCCTGTTCAAGAGCCTCTGCCTGTGTGGATTGCGGTGGGCGGGAATCCCAATTCCGTGGTACGTGCGGCCGCTCTGAACCTACCTCTGGCCGTAGCCATCATCGGCGGTATGCCCGAAAAGTTCGCTCCTTTAATAGAGTTGTACCGGGAGTCGATAGGTCGCGCCGGGCATGATCTGACCAAGGCAAAAGTGAGCATAAATTCCCATGGGTACATAGCTGACGACTCGCAACAGGCGATGGATGATGCCTTTCCTCCATTTCAGCTGGTCATGGGCAGGATCGGAAGAGAGCGAGGCTGGCCGCCTATGACTAGGGAGCAATTCGATGCCTCAGCTACGCTCCGAGGTGCCAACTTCATAGGCAGCCCCGAGCAGATTATCGAAAAGATTCTTTTTCAATACGACCTATTCAAACATGACCGGCTTCTGCTTCAGTTGGGCGTAGGTACAATGCCCCACGAGAAGATAATGCACGCCATAGAACTTCTGGGCACTCAAATTGCACCCGTGGTCTGCGAAGAGATCAGGAAGCGTGAAGCGAAAACACCCTAAGTTAACAAGGCTGAGATTTCGGCAAAATCTATTACCTTCCTCATTTCATATCTGCAGGGCGACTATCCACTGGTTACTAAAAAAACCACTAGATGCTCCATGAGCATAACCTAGAAATTGTCACCTCTGATTTTTACTAATTATGTGCAAGCAAACCGCATCATTCTCTATGCCTCTGGGCTCGTTTTCTTTAATTACGTGCTCGCAAACTACGCAGGAACCTGGCGAAGAAGCAGCCCAAGTCGTTTCTGGTGGAGACCGGCTTCAGCAGATCAAGTACGAGGGAACTCTTACTTGCGCAGGCCGCACCGACCTTGCCGGATTTGGATACCTTGATGACTCCGGTGCAAGCGCCGGTTTCGACATTGACCTCTGCAAGGCAGCAGCAGCAGTTCTTGGAGATGCCAACGCAATAGAGATTCGCCCTATATCTGCTGCTGAGCGTGGCCCTACGATTCAATCCGGTGAAGTCGACATTCTCACAAGGAACGTGACGTGGACCAGCTGTCGTGAAGCCCAATAGGGCAATTTCACCACGGTTATGTTCTACGACGGCCAAGGATTCATGGTCAGGTCTGATTCTGGGTTCAATAGCGCTCTCGACTAACGGCGGCATACTGTACCCGCCTCTGCTAAAGTAAATTCACTATAGATTAAGAAGCTCACAGGCCAATCCGGCCTGTGAGCTTTGGCATTTCACATGCGAACCCAACGACTGGCTGAACTACTCACCTACCAGGGCATCCCCTTATGGCGTGACGTCCGCGTACTTCGCGCCGTCTCTCAGATAGTGTCCGCGATCATCGTTGTAAGCCTCATAGCATTCTTCGTCAGCAATCTCTTTCTAGGAACGGCGGCCGGGTTCCTATTGTCAGAGACTGTCCTCCCGTATCACGAGTCGAACTCTTATCTATACGCTTTCGGCTTGGGTATTCTAAATACTCTGAAGGTTGCTCTAGTCGGAATCGTTTTGACAACGGCTCTGGGACTTGTCACAGGCATTGCTCGACTGTCATCGAACTGGCAATGCGAACAGTTGCCGGGTTCTATATTGAGACCATCCGAAATGTACCCCTACTAGTACAGCTCTTCTTCTGGTATTTCGGCGTGTTCCAGTTGCTGCCACTGGTGTGCGAGAGCATAGCCTGGCCTGGGTCGATCTTCTTCAATAATCACGGCTTATACCTTCCCTGGGCCAGCCAGTCGCCCACCTTCGCCATATGGTTTTGCGCGCTGCTGGCATCGATTGTTATTACGGTAGCCATTTACCTCGCTCTAAGCAAACGCCAGTCGCCGATTGGCCGCCCTTTATATACCCTTTTAAGTGGTGTCGTTTTCGTAGTAGCGCTGTCGATCCTGACCTGGTTTGTGTTACCCGAAAGTCCGTTAATCAAAGACGTACCAACCCTAGGCCGTTTCAATTTCGAGGGTGGCATGCGACTCTCTCCTGAGTTTTCGGCACTGCTGGCCGGTCTCGTTTTTTACACGGGCACGTTCATCGCCGAAATAGTGCGCTCTGGCATACAGTCGGTTAACCGGGGTCAGGTCGAGGCCGCAAAATCCCTTGGTCTAAATAACTTGCAGGCCCTTCGCTTGGTAATTTTTCCCCAAGCCTTGCGAGTCATAATTCCTCCACTGATTAGCCAGCTGCTTAACCTCATGAAGAATTCGAGCCTCGCCATCGCAATTGGATTTCCGAACCCAATCGCCGCCGGACGAATCATGATAAATCAGGCGGGCCGGGCGATACCCATATTCGTGCTTATCATGATCTGCCACCTCGTGATGAATCTGACTTATTCGATCATAGGCAACATCTACAACCGCCGAGTAAAGATCACAGAACGCTAGAATGCCTACTGATACATTTCAAGCAGAGGTCCCAAAGCCACCGTCTACACAGGTGGGCGTTTTGGGTTGGCTGAGAAGAAACCTTTTCAGCAATCTGTTCAACTCGCTGTTCACGATCATCGGGGCGGTTGTAACATTCTTCTTCCTACGCACCGTAATTACTTGGGCTGTTTTTCTGCCGACTGGTCACCCATGACTAGCCACCTCAAGCTATTTGCTGTTGGACAGTACCCTGAAGAGTAGCTTTGGCGGGTAGGAGTGGCCCGAACTATAGCCATCGGTATAGCCATAGGCTTCACTGCCTTAGCTCTCCTTCCCTTGGGGATGGACAAGCTTAGTTTGACCGGTCGCCTCTGGATGCTAGGGAACACCATCTTCCTGGCGGGCGGCTATTTTGCCGGCAAAGCATTCCCCATTCCGGAAAAGCGGATAGTCATGTCCTGGATAGGGGCGTTTGTTTTCACCATAGTCATCCTGATGTCCTACGCCAGTCGCAAACTTGAGGACCACCTGGGCGTAAAAACCAGGTAAGAAATTCGGAGCGGTCAATTACCCAACACATGGAGAAATGTTGATGACAGAGCAAATAACCAAAAGCCAGGACGAGATCATCGTATGCCGGGACGTGCACAAGTGATTCGACCAGTTTCACGTCCTAAAGGGCATCAACACCACGATATACAAAGGGGAAGTCGTAGTGGTATTCGGGCCATCTGGTTCGGGAAAATCAACCTTCATACGCACGCTTAATAAGCTGGAAGACCACCAGCAAGGCCCAACAATCATCGATAGCACCGAGCTGACGAACGACATCAAGAACATTGAAACCATTCGCAGTGAAGTAGGTATGGTCTTCCAATCGTTTAATCTCTTCCCTCATCTGAGCGTTCTTAGAAACATCACCCTGGCCCCCACAAATGTACGGAAGTGGTCCAAACAGCAGGCCGAAGAAGTGGCGCACCAGCTTCTGGAAAGGGTTGGAATTTACGACCAGGCAGACAAGTTTCCGATGCAGCTTTCTGGTGGTCAGCAGCAAAGGGTTGCGATAGCCCGCGCGCTTGCCATGCAGCCTAAAATCATGTTATTTGACGAACCCACTTCAGCCCTGGACCCGGAGATGATCAAGGAGGTGCTGGACGTCATGCAGGAGCTATCCACCTCCGGCATCACAATGATCGTGGTCACCCACGAGATGGGTTTTGCCTGAGAGGTCGCAGACCGCATGATGATGTTCGACGAGGGTGTGATTGTGGAGGAGGGGTCGCCTGAGCAGATCTTCGATAATCCCCAGAGCGACCGAACCAAGTTGTTCCTGTCACAGATACTGTGATTTTTGAATAAATGAGCACCACTGAGAAGAATATTGATGGCAGTTGTCAGCGCACTATTTCCAGGTCACCGAGGTCTCACTGCCTAGCTAGAAGACGACGCGTTCCAACGGGCTAACAGGTTTCTAGCTTTAGGCTAGGGCTTTCCTGTCTGCAAGAACGTCTTTAGAGTCTCAATGTCCATTCCCTCGATGCCAAGGCTCTCCGGCGTGCGCGCAGACTCCCAACCGTCGAATCCCATCACTATGGAACCGATGTCTACGAAAGAGCGCATGAGCGGGGTGTCGACGCCGAACTGCTTGCCCACAAGGCTCCACGTGGCGATGCCATAGGGGATGTCTTCTGTGAGCCACCGGCTGTCCAGCGACCCCGGCGCCTTCAGCCTTGTGAGCATGAGACTGCCGTTGATCGTCGCCCATATGTCGCCTTGCGGCCCGAAGCCCGCCTTGTGGAACCCCTCACTGGCAGCTAGCAGATCGTATCCAAGAGCACTCCCGACGGCGCGGCGTTCCTCGTCAACCTGTGTGATGACTTTGGCCACAGACGGCGAGACTCCCTCTTCATAGAAGTAGAACTCACCTCGGGAATACTCGATGCGGCCCGCGTTCATGAGGACGCCTGCGGGATGTACCACGGGGTTGATGGCCGATAGACCTGCGGCCATAACGTCGGGATACAGCGATACGCCAGGAAACAGAGCATCCACCAGCTGACGAACACGTTCGCCGTCGGTGGCTGGAAGCACTCCCATGCCCAAACTAGTGACGATACCCCATATGGTAGCAGTGTCTGGTGACGTTTTGCGGCAAACGTACGGTGCGGTGTCTACCTCTGCCAAAGTAACACCTGAAGTCCCAGCCTCGCGGAGCACCTTGGACCACTCCAGCGAGCCCAGAGTGCCAGGGACGATGACAACAGTGTGCTCCGGGCGCAGGTGCGGCGCGCATACTTCAGCGAATAGCTTGTGGGCATAAGATGGGACAATCAGCAGCAACAGGTCTGATGCAGCCAGGGCCTCCTCCACATCCGACGTAACCTTGTGAATCTTGGCCGCGCCCTCTTCCGCTACACCCACCAGATTGATGATCTGCGAATCGCGAATCGGTGCCAAGGACTCTGCGAACTCGGGTAGCTCGTACAGCGTTATCTCATGCCCTTGAAGACTGAGGTTAGCGGCTACGGCAAAGGCGGTATTTCCTCCACCCAGAATGGTTACAGAACTGTTGCTCATGTTCTCCCTTTCGACAATGTGAACGCAGTTATTCTCTTGGGCTAATTATGGACCTAGCTAAATCTTGTAGGACTGAAGGGCTCCACGGGAAAATCGGTTTCCCTATTTAAGATAAGATCGGCGGTGGCCTTACCCATTGCCGGGCCAAGCAAGATTCCCTTCCGCCCTGCCCCGGTCGACAGGAACGCGCCATCGAGTTCCGTCACTGCGCCCATGATGGGTATGCCGTCGACGGAGAGAGGCCGCAAGCACGCGGTGTGCTGAACCAGTTCTGCATCCAGCAGGGAGGGTATCATCTTGAGCAGCGACGCCATCACCTGATCGCGGGCAGATGTTGTCGGGTTTTCGTCGAAGCCCGCCTCTTCCTCTGTAGTTCCGGTCCACAACAGCCCATCCATCTTCGTGTTGGCGTAATTACCCGCCCAGCCAATGGAACAGTCAAAAGGCTCCCCCGGCGCTTGCAGGCGAAGTATCTGACCTTTCAAGGGCCTGATCGGCACATCAAGGCCGGTCCAAGACGACACGTCGGCGCTCCATGGACCCAGTGCCAGCACAAGCTTGTCACAGGCCAGTTCGCCGCTCTCCATAAAGAGGCCTGTGACTCTGCCATTTCCCTTTTTTATTCCATTGACGTTGCCGTGGCGCACCGTGACGCCGAGCTTTTCTGCAGCCTGTGTCAGGGCGAGAATAAATTTGTACGGCTCTACCTCTGCGCCGCCTTCCACATACACACCGCCCAGAATCTCATCCGATATGCGGGGCTCTATATCCTTGGCCTTCGCGGCATCCAGCCAGTCCACACGATAACCCTCCTGTTCCTGTTGCCAGGCCAGAGGCTTCTTAGATTCGGTTACCTCTTCCTCCGTGAAAGCCAGGGACAGCGATGGGCGGACGCGATATTCTGTGGCGACGCCTGTCTCTTCAGGAAGCAGTTGCGAAAACTCACGATGAATTCGCATGCCTTCATTGGCCAGGGGGAATACTGGTCCTGGAATGCCTGCTCCGGCCAGCGGACTCAGCCCGCCGTATGCGAAGCCAGACGCGTGACTCCCAACGGAGTCGCGTTCAATCACAGTGTTGGGCACTCCGGCCTTGGCTAGGAAATAGGCTGTGGCGATACCAACAACACCCCCGCCAACTATGACTACATCATTACTGCCTGCGTTCATCAAATCCTCCAAGAAATATTACGTAGACAACCTGTCCAATGCTCTGGTTGACGTGCTTACGGGCCCGACCCAGACGATCACAATGTTACGTCATAGTCTCCGTCAATGCACCACCTCAAAGACTATGTGCAAATCTTCACAAGAACCTCACACCCAATGACGAAACCTCCCGCTTTCTTCATGTCCTGAAGGTTAACTTCTTTTACGTGCAACAGTGACAGCGCCGAAAATTGTGGCGCACGTAAGGACAATTCGAGTCAAATTTCAGACCAATGTATGGGAGCGGAAATATGACCGATCACAATAATGGATTGAACTTCAACATCTCGCGCCGCGGGTTCTTAAAAATAAGCGGGGCTACGGTAGCCTCAGTGGCGGCGGCCATGGCATTTGAAAGGGTGGCGTTTCTACAGTCCATAGATTCGGTCGACAACCCTCTCGCCTTCTACCCCAACAGGAGTTGGGAAGCCATCTACCGAGACCAGTTCCGTAGCGTCTATGGCTCATTCATTCGCACGCTAGAGGCCATGTCAGACGCCAGGGAGGTGGGACTTTCGTTTCAGGTTAACACCACCGTCAGCAATCATTCGGTCAAGGATCTGCCCGTCATAGAGGCGCTGGTTGCGTCCTCTGGCGCAGATGTGAGGGACGTCTTCTTACTTGTGCCCACGGGCCGAGCGAAAACATCGGACGCCATTTCCACAGACGAACACGAACGGCTATTTCACTGGCTGATTCAGAAGTCCAAGAGCGCTCCTATGCAGATCAAGACGACTTTGGCCATGCACTACAGGCGCGTGCGAAGGTCCAGGAAAAGCTTCAAGAACTTGGACAGGACATGTCGTCGCTCACTTCCGACACGGTGAAGAAGTTATACAGAGGAGTGGCGAGCAACGACGGCAAGGGCATTCTGTTCATATCTCATCTGAGCGAGATATACCCGAGCGGCTTCCTGCCGATATCCGCAGGCAACGCAAGACGTGACTCTGTAGTAGAAATCTATCGCGATTCCGATCTGTTCAAGTCTCTGCGGGACCCCGGCGAGCTAAAAGGCAAGTGCGGCGAATGCCCGTTTAATGTCATATGTGGTGGCTGTCGTGCGCGTGCCTACGGCGTCACGGGCGACCTCTTTGCCGCTGAGCCTTTCTGTATTTTCCAGCCTGCTGCGGTGTAAGACAGCCAACGTGATAAAATCGCTCGCATTGGCCCAACAATGAGCAATGCGAGCGAGCGTGATGCACCCTATTCTATCCAACAAAACTCAATCTAAGTCAGATATCCCACTTACTCCGCAATACACAGAAAACTCTGTCGTATTCAAAGGCGACGGCGAACCCCAGTCGCCTGAGCAACTGCTGAAGAACCTGTCCACGGCCTACAAAGCCGGACTGTTGCAGCCAGACTCCTACGCCAGAGGCGGTAGCGTGGCGGCCTTGGAGGAGCGATTCGCAGAGATGCTGGGCAAGGAAGCTGCGGTATTCTTTCCCACAGGGACGCTGGCCAATCACATGGCCATACGCTCTCTGTGCGAAGGCAAGCGCCGGGCACTGGTTCAGGAACAGAGCCATCTGTATCAAGACACCGGCGATTGTGCGACCAAACTGAGCGGAATCAATCTCATACCCCTGGCCAGAAATCACGCCCACTTTACATTAGAAGAAGTCCGGAAGGCGGCCACCGAGTCCCAGGCCGGACGTGTGGATAATCCCATTGGTGCCATGATGATCGAGAGTCCTGTCCGGCGGCAGATGGGACAGGTCATGTCGCTGGAAGAGATGCGGGCCATCACCGAGTACTGCCGAGAGCAAGAGATCGGGACTCACCTCGATGGCGCACGACTGTACATGATGACGGCGGCCACAGGCATTGACCCGAAGCAGTACTCCCAGATTTTCGATACGGTTTACGTATCGCTATATAAGTATTTCGGTGCTCCGTTTGGTGGAATTCTCGCTGGCGACGCTGACCGGCTTAGAGACATGTACCACGAAAGGCGGATGTTCGGTGGCGCGCTATCGTCTGCGTACATGGCAGCGGCCCTGGCCCTTCAAGGGTCCATTGGCTTTCAAGCGCGCTTCAACGAATCTATTGCCCAAGCCCACGACCTATTCAGCAGGTTGAATCAGCTTCAAGGCATAGAGATAACGGAGCTGACTAACGGCTCTAACATCTTCCCCATAGCCTTAGAGTCCGAGGCTATTGAACAGCGTCTGGTAAGCGGACTGTGGGACAGAGACGTGTTTCTGTCTCCAGACGAGGGCGCAGTCAGGGTGACAAGGCTCACCGTGAACACGACTCTCTTGAGGCAATCCAATCAGATGCTGGTGGATTGTTTCAGGGACGCTCTAGCAGGAGCTTAGAGGCTTCATGCAAAGCTTGCCTGCGCGACAACGGACTTGCCCCGCAGAACCTCTGTGCCTATAATCCGCTATTGGAGCCCCTATATTGCTTAGAACTAATTGCAGCGGTGCCCTGCCCTTTTTGGCACGTTAAGCGACCAGTATCTTGAACCGATTTACAGGAGATGCAATAGGAATGACAGAAGTGTCTGGTGATTTCGAACATTATATGAAGGTGGCCGAGGAGCTGTTTCCCAAAGTGAAGGCAGCGTCCAGCCAGATTCACAACAATCGGGAAATACCACCTCCATTAGTACAAGAAATTGCCGACAAAGGAATGTTCCGACTACTCCTACCGAAGAGCTTCGGTGGGGCAGAGCTGAACTTCATGGGTTTTCTCAAGATAATCCAATACATGGGTCAGGCCGATAGCAGCACGGCCTGGTGCATGAACCAGAACAACATTCTTGCCACCAACTCTGTGCGAATGCCCGAAGTCGTGGCCAAGGAGATTTGGAAAGAGCAGCGCGCTGTCATGACCAACGGCCCACCGACCTCGTCTGCCAAGGCAGTGCAGGTAGATGGCGGCTATACGCTCTCCGGACGCTGGAACTTCAGCAGCGGTATACGTCACGCGACGTGGGTGGCAGCCATTGCCCCCGTAACCAGGGACAGTCATGAACAGGACAGTATTACTTCGAGAAAAGATGCCAGGATTTTCCTGCTGCCCAAAGAACAGGTCAAAGTCGATGATGTCTGGGACGTGCGTGGACTTCGCGGTACCGGCAGCTTCAGCTTCGAAGTAGATGACGTCTTCGTACTGTCGGACCACAGCTACAGCTCATCGGACCCCTCACGGGTGCGCGGACCGGTCTACGCCATACCCACGGTGCTGACTTTCGGCGCTGGATTTGCGACGGTGGCTCTGGGTAACGCTCGTGCTAGCCTAGACGCCATAATTGAACTTGCGGTGACCAAGACGCCCGCATACGGCTCAACACGACTTCGAGATATGTCTACGATGCAGCGTCAGTTAGGACAGGCTGAGGGCATGTGGCGCTCCTGTCGTGCTTACCTTAGTGAGGCCATCGACGCAATCTGGACCAGCGCTTGCGAACGCGGTACCCTGACGCTGGATGACCGCATCGACCTGCGTTTGGCAGCGACGCACTCCATACGAACGTCGTGCGAGATCGTAAATATCGCCTACAACCTGGGTGGCTCCGACGCCATTTTCGAGAACAGCCCTCTTCAACGACAGTTCCAGGACGCCAACGTCATGAGCCAGCAGGGTCAGGGACGCATGATGCATTTCGACGTTGCCGGAGCTCACTTCCTGGGCTTAGAGCCTGAAGGCCTTTTTTAAATTTTAGGCTACTGCTGACACGGTAGCTAACGAGACTGAATAGCATATTCACGGAGTAGCGTCATGAGTTCTTCGGATTGCCACGAGAGATGTAATTCCTTATTACGGCGGCCTGGTTTCCTTTTTTAGGCTGCCGCCGATTGAGTTTGAGGATATTAAGGAGTGCACTGCTGTCGTAACTGGTGTGCCGATCGATAACGGCATCTGTGGCGGGAGGCAAGGAGCGCGATTCGGTCCCAGGGCAATTCGCGAGGCATCCATGTTCTTCCGTACTGGCTACGATCTGGCCCCGGACAAGACTAGGGTCGATCTGGATTCCGAGGTTGCGCTGAGACTAAAGGACACGCCCAACATTGGAGATATGGGCGACTTCAACATCTATCCGACAGACCTGATGAAGACCACAGAGTCGGTGACGCAGGGTGTCGCTGAGGTCGTCAGAAGAGGCGGCTTCCCCGTAGTCATGGGCGGTGACCACTATGTGGCGTACCCGTCCTTTGAGGGTTTTGCCAAGGGAATGGCGGAGAGAAAAGAAGGCGTGCGCCTGGGGTTCATTCACATAGACGCGCATACCGATTTTAATGACGATAATGCGCTGGACGGGCGATATCACCACGGTACCATGGTGCGCCGCATCAGCGAGAACCCCGCTATTGCTTACAAGAACCTGGCTTGGATTGGACTAAACAGTCCGGTAACAGTCGACCAGTTCCAGCTCAAACGCGAACACAACCTGAACATGATGACAGCCCGCAACGTTCGAGAACAGGGCATCGTAGACGTGATGACCGACGCGATGAATACGGCATCGGACGGCGTGGATGCGGTCTAGGTGAGCATAGACATCGACGTTATTGACGCGCATCAGTCCACAGGCACCGGGTCTCCTGAGTTCAATGGCGTCCATACCGCCGATTTCTTCGAGGCAATGGATATACGCTTAGCAGTTTCGACAAAATGGCGGCCTTCAATCTGTGTGAGGTCTCGCCTGAGTGGGACCCGTCCGGGCAGACGGAGCGCATCGCGGTGAACGGCATGCTGAGAATATTACGCCCTCGACTCTTCGATGAAGTAAGTTTGGACTGAGGCTGCTTGATGTCACAAGAATTACGCATAACGGCAGGGCCATACGTCTTTAGGGCAAGGCTGGAGGACGCTGCGCCGGTGACGTGCAAAGCGTTCCTGGAGTTGCTACCATTTCGCAACAAGATCATCCACGTGCGCTGGAGCGGAGAAGCGGTCTGGGTGCCCTTGGGTGATGCAAAAATCACTTCTGAGTACGAGAACCACAGCACTTATCCATCCCGTGGAGACATACTGTTGTACCCCGGTGGCATAAGCGAGACGGAGATCTTGATCGCATACGGGTCAACGTCCTTTGCCAGCAAGATGGGTTCCCTGGCCGGTAACCATTTCCTCACCATTGTAGATGGCCTGGAAAACCTGACAGCACTGGGCCAGCTGGTGCTCTGGGAAGGCGCTCAGGACATCTTGTTCGAGCAGCTATAACCTTTCGTATATTTCCTGTAACTGAGGTACTTTAATGTCGCTTCCACCACATAGAGTTGACTACACGCCCATCATCGACCGGCCAGAGATCACGTGGCCAAATGGCGCCAGGGTTGCCTTCTGGGTCTCCCCTAACGTCGAGCATTACGAGTACGTTCCGGAATATGACGGAATAAGAAATCCTTGGCCTCGAACACCGTACCCCGACGTGCGGGAGTATTCCTATCGTGATTACGGCAACCGCGTGGGCTTCTGGCGAATGCTGGAGGTCATGGACCGATACGAAATAAAGTGTTGCGTGTCGCTCAACATGGCCGTGCTGGAGCATTACCCTGAGGTGGCCGAGGCCATGATGAAGCGCGACTGGGACTTCATGAACCACGGCATCTACAACACGATTTTCCTCAGCGGTTATACAGAGGAACAGGAGCGGGCGTTCTACCAGGACTGCATCGAAACCCTTCGCAAGCACACGGGCAAGCAGCTAAAAGGCATGCTTGGGCCTGCGGTCTCCAACACGGTGCGAACGCCAGACTTGATGGCTGAAGCTGGCCTGATCTACCACACCGACTGGGTGCATGACGACCAGCCTGTGCCTATCAACGTGGCGTCGGGCAAATTGATTTCAGTACCCTACTCCTTTGAGCTTAACGACGCTCCGACCTTCCGAACGCACTTCGACGGCGATTACTTTGTTCGCATGTGCAAGGCGCAGTTCGACCAGCTCTACGAGGAGGGCGAGGAGAGTGGCAGAGTGATGTGCATATCGTTGCACCCCTACGTCATCGGTCAGCCGCACCGCATCAAATACCTGGACGAGGTCCTGAAATACATCATGTCGCACGACGCCGTGTGGCAGACTACGGCTGACGAGATCGCGGAGTACTACATCGCTAACTACTACGACGCGACAGTCGCCCACGCCAAGAGCATCAATTCCTAGCCATGCCCAAATAAGTCCACAAGACGGAGTAACACTTATGCCCACTGAACGAGCATACGGAATGGACCACCCGCACTACACCTGGTCGGCCATTGTTGACAGACCGGCGCTTCGCTGGCCCAACGGCGCACGAATGGCGCTGTGTGTGATACTGAACCTGGACCATGTGGAGTGGATCGCTCCAGAGGGAAGCTTTGGCCTGGCCGTGCCACCTGGCGGACTGGGTCGCGTAAACTTCCCTGAGTACGCTCAGCTATCCCATCGCGAGTACGGTCATCGCGTAGGCATTTTTCGTCTGCTGGATGTCTTGGAACGCCAAGGCATTAAGCCCACCGTGGCCATGGACGCCATGACTGCCGAGCACTACCCTTTCCTAGTCAAGTACTGCCTGGAACGAGGTTGCGAAATCATAGGCCACGGCATATCAGCCAGCCAAATGATAACCAGCAACATGAGCGAGCAACAGGAGCGGGAGTATATCAGCACGTCCATAGCTGCGCTTACGGCGGCGACCGGGTCTGCGCCTTCGGGTTGGCTGGGGCCGGAGTACGGTGAGTCTACAAGGACACCAGCGTTACTGGCAGAGGCTGGCATTCGCTACGTTTGCGACTGGGCCAATGACGAGCAGCCCTACGCCATGACCACGCCATCAGGAGACCTTACAGCCCTGCCCATCATGTGGGAACTGGACGATGTCATCTCCATGTGGGACAGAAAGATTCCTTTCGACATGTATGCGGACACCATCCGCGAGAGCTTTGTGACCATGCACGAAGACTCGGCCGATAGTGGCAGGCTGATGGTGCTCAATCTACACCCGTGGCTGGTCGGACAGCCGTATCGCATCCGTGCTCTGGACAAGGCGCTAGGTGAGATAACGAAGATGGACGGCGTATGGGCAGCATCAGGCTCTGAAATCACTGACTGGTTTACTTCGAATAGGCCAGGAAGTTAGCCAAAATTATTGGCTCGCACTCCAAGCAGGTCTTGCCCACGACCCAAAACTAACGGACGGAGACCCTTGACCAGTGGTCGTATTCGAATCCAGCAAAATTTGGGTGGAACGACTGCACTCTAGGCCACCAAGTCCAGACCGAAACGCCGCCAGCAGCCATGAAACGGTGTGAGTCGGCCATGGCCCTGCGTTGGACCTCCATGAACAGCTCTTTGCGTTTATCCGGATCGAACTCCTGGGCCTGCGACTCGATTAGGCTGTCCAGAGTCGTATTGTAAATACCTGTGGTGTTCCACTGACCCTGGCTATGCAGAACAGACAGCAAATAGGCGTTGGGCGCCAACACAGGGGCCACGGGGCCAACAAACATCTGGTAATCGCCGCCCAGCCAGACATCCTCGCCAAAGTAGCGGCGGTTAACGATCACTATCTCAGGGTCGAAGCCAACTGCTCGCATTTCGTCAGCGATTCTTGCTGCGTGGTCGAGATAGGCTTGGCCGAAGTCACCGACCTTTATTACGATGCGAATCGGGTCCGAATTGCTGGCTTCCGATACAAGTTCTCGCGCCTGATCAGGGTCGCCAAAATACGAACGCATTTCCATTTCAGGCAACAGCCAGTCCGCTGATGGAGCAGGCAAGCCCTGTCCGACAGTGGCGAAACCCAACCACGCCTCTTCTACCGCAGCCCACGGATCCATGGACAACATTGCGGCACGACGCAAGCGAGCGTCCTGGAAAGGTTCGGAGCCAGCATTTAGCGCAACCTCCAGACCGGTGCCCTGCTCAGAAGAGAAAAGGACTGGCGCATCGGGAATACGCCTAACATGCTTTTGCCACTGGGCAGGGGACATCTGCTGCACATCGATGTTGCGCACCTGAAATGCGGCGTCTCTCGTTCCTGCGTTCTCCAGAACGTGGATGTTGAGCCTGTCGAGCAGCGGGTACCCCTGTTCGTAATAGTCAGGGTTGGCCTGGAAGAAGTGCCTTACTCCGGGCCTGCTTTCTGTCAGCATCCACGGCCCTGAGCCTACAGGCGGCCCGCTGGTCAGGTCGCCTGTTATGCTTAACGCCTCCGGTGCGACTATTTTGGAGTGTCCGTCAGCCAGCGCCACCATGAAATCGGCGTCCGGTGCCTTCAGGTTCAGCCTGAGCGTCTTGTCGTTCACAGCCTCAACGCTCTCCAGCATGTGCAGTAGAGCTGCGTTCGGCGACTGGCTTTGCTGCTGTCTTAGGTAGCTATAGACAACATCGCTAGCGTTGACACCCCTTCCGTTTACCGGGTCGATGTTCTGCCACTTGGCGTCTTGTCGCAGCTCAAACTCAAAAGTAACGTCGTCCACCATGGTCCACTCTGAGCACAAATCGCACTGGCCCTGCAGGCTTGGAAGATCAACTTCTGGCCCTGCCTGGAATTTCATGAGCCGGCTGTAGGCGATGCCCGGACCCCACGTGGACAGTGCTGGGGAGATGTCATTGTGGACATCGTAGTGAGTGATGGCCTGCCTACTGGCCAGGTTCAGCGCGCCGCCTCTGCGGTCCTCGCTGGGTGTTACTGTGGGCAGAGATACAGCCGATGGCACCGCTGTGGGGATCTGGGTGACGACAACGGGCCTTACGGTAGGGGTTGGCTCAGCAGGTGCTGAAGTGGTTGGTGGAGAGACCTCGACTGTGGCCGTGGCGGGCGCAGAGATAGTCGGCAAGTTGGTTGCCGTCGCTGCTGTTGGAGTGTCGTCCAGTTGGCCGTCTTGTGTACAGGACAGGACAAAGAGCAGCACTAAGACAGCGCTCAATGCTGACAGTTTCACATCTAACCGGGGACTAAAATTCATACAGATAACTCGCTATAGATGGTCTCGGCCATGAGATAAATTGACTCTTCATATTTAAAAGAAACTCTGGTGCCCAAGGGCTGCATGGGCCAATTAATCTCTCTGTAGTATAATCATAGCCGCTCATCAATACTACGTAAACTCAACTGTCGCACTTCGCAAAAGGCGCAAAGACTAAAGGGGCAAAATATGCTGATTGACTGCCATGTTCATCTGGACTCATATACGAATGAGGAGGTCTCCGAGATTCTGGAGAGGGGTCGCAGAGTAGGCGTTGGTTTCGTTATTTCCGCAGGCACCACCTTGGAATCCACCCGGCGATCTCTGGAGCTATCTGAGGCATTTCCAGACTTCTTTTCCGGCGTTGGCATCCACCCTATGGACATCCTAGAGCCCTTCGACGACTCCACGTACCTGGCGCTGAAAGACATGGCACTGTCGACGGATAAAGTTCTGGTAATCAGCGAGACCGGTCTGGACTTCATGGAGGGCACACCAGATCGAGCGATGCAGTACACCGCGTTCAGGCAGCAGATACGCCTGGGCCGTGAACTAGGCCTTCCGGTGGTTTTCCACAGCCGTGAGTCACATGCCGAGGTGTTCCGAGTTTTGCGAGAGGAGCGGGTCTACGAGGTTGGCGGGGTGATGCACTACTTCCAGGGCACGATGGAGGACGCCCAGCACGTGATGGATATGGGGCTCTATGTTTCGCTGGCCAGGCCTCTGCTCAGACTTCCTCATCTGCAAGAGGTTGCCGGGAAGCTGCCTCTAGAGAGCATCGTATTGGAGACAGACTCGGCGCCTCAGCCCTTCAAGCCCAAGCGCGAGAACTGGACTGAGCCCAGGTACACTCGAATCATTGCCGAAAAGCTAGCCGACCTTCAGGGTCGGGATGTAGAAGAAGTTGTGCAGGCAACCACGGCCAACATGCGCAAGCTCCTTGGCAACGGCTGGAACGTCGTCGAGAAGTACCTTCCTGCTACCTCATGAAAGTAATCGTTCTTACTTTGTTACGAAGATTTACTCTTATGAAAAGCGCCCTGAATTACTTACCCTGAACTGAAAGGTAGTAACAGGGCAGGAACAAGAAATATTGCGACTGGCCAAGACACGGCGTTGACTACAATTGCTTTGTACCAACTAATCTCGTGAGTCTCTTTAATGGCGACCAACCCTGCTGGGAACAACCATATGAATGACAGTGGATATAAGAATTGTCCGGCCCACGGAACTTCTAACAGAATGCCTAATACTCCTGGGCCGAAAGTGAAGCCCAAGTTTCTGAGCATTTGCCTGAATCCAGCCTTCCCGCCTAGAACTGAACCGATCAAAAACGCCAAGCCAGACCATATTACCCAGCTTGTTACCTTGGAACTCGCAGCCATTGCCACGATCATTGAACTTGGTGCGCCTTCATAGTTCACGATCACGGTGTTCTTCAGACCTAGGCCGAAAGCTGCCGCAGCTATAAGCACAATAAACAGGGAGTTGAACATCTCCTGAGGTTCATCCCCGATTTCGTGATACAGCTTACTATCCAAAATTATTGCTCTTAACGCTCTGGCAAGCACCTGTGCTGGCCCTCCTGTCTAATGTCACTTGGTTAGCCTGAAGGATTCTAACAAATAGTGCCGCACTTCATAAGCCCGCCACCTGACATGATGTACTGTTCTGGCGGAAGTGTACCGGAAGTGTCAGGGAAATCTAACTGCCGTAACTGTATAATGTGAATTAAATTAATACCTATTACTTCATAAGCTACAAATTATGACAAACACAAATTTTCACCAGCTACATATCTTTCATACCGTTGCCAGACTGGGTAGCTTTTCGAAGGCCGCCACGGACCTGTCGATCAGCCAACCGGCGGTATCCATACAGGTGCGCGAGCTGGAAAACAACATGGGCGCTCCCCTTCTGCATCGGCTGCGACGAGGATTGCAGCTGACTGACACAGGCGAGGTGGTATTTGCCTACACCCAGCGAATATTCGCGCTATCCGAAGAGATGCACAACACGGTGCAGGACATCCAGGGGCTAAAGGCCGGTCGTTTGACCATTGGCTCATCCAGCACGCCTGGAGAGTACATATTGCCCTGGGCCATTGGCAAATTTCGGCAAAAGTATCCCGGAGTTGAGGTGTCCCTGGCCATCACCAACACCAGCTCGATTGTAGAGCGCATCATCAATCATGAGCTGGATTTGGGCATGGCCGGAGCTACGGTTGATCTTCAGGGGCTGGCTTCCTTCCAGTACGTTGAAGACGAGATAGTGGTTATCGCGTCGCCCAAACACCCGCTTTCGCTGCTCGACAGGGTCTCGTTAAGAGACCTGGACGGCCAGGAATTCATACTCCGTGAAGAAGGCTCCGCCACTCGACGGACGGCTGAAGAGTGTCTGCAACAGGGCGGAGTAACGGTGAAGGTCAACATGGAGTTGGGCAGCAACGAAGCTGTGAAAAGGGCCGTATCTGCCGGACTTGGCCTGGGAATCATTTCTGGCTTTGCTGTAGAGCCCGATACCCTGGCGGGCTTTCTCAAGGTACTGGATGTGGCCGGTTGGGACTGCCGTCGCCCCTTAACGGTATTCCACAGGGACGACAAGAATTTGCCACCTACGCAAAAGGCCTTTCTAGAGTTCCTGCAGGACGAGAAGCCTCTGCCGTGGGACGCCTCCTGAGTATTGAAGGCTCATCCGTTTTCAGTACGTAGATGTGGTTATTAATGGCTCCAAGGAGACGATATTACTCTTAGTAGGTTTTTGATATTGTTGAATTTTGGACTGCCTAGTATTCGACTGTGACTGGCATACTTGGGTATAATGAAGTCGAATTTTGCAATATAAACCCGCATGTAGAAAAGCATTACTGGAGGTGCCGCTGATGCTACCACCAAGTTCAGACTTAGCATTAAAAGAGTGGGCTGTCGCAGTCAAAACCCTGTCTGAAGGTAAGCAGATACTCATTCTTCGCAAGGGCGGAATCCACATTGACGACAAGGAGTTCCGCGTCGTGCATCCGGAGTTCCTGCTCTACCCTACATATGAGCATCAGAACGGCGGACTGATCAAGGACGCATATCAGGGCGACCTTCAGCAGACTCTGGATGAGAACGACGTTCCCGGTCTGGTATCTCTTGGCTACTGGTGTCAGGTGACGGACAAGTTCCAGGTGAGCGAGCACGACCTTCTGGACAACATAACTCCTTACCACATCTGGACCAGCGATTATGCCAACCAGCGCTTGCACTGGCGCCCCAAGCAGCCGGTAACAATTGCTTTGCTTCGCGTTTACGAGCTTCAGCAGCCTCAGGCCCTGCCCGTTCTTGATGAGTACGGCGGGTGCAAGTCCTGGGTGGAGTTAGGGCAAGACGTACCGCTTAGCGTGATGACGCCTGTATTGTCCGACAAAGCCTACGAAGAGCAAGCAGAAGTGCTCAGGCAGGTGTTGGACGGAGCCCCATTGGCGGTATAGAGACCCGTTTTAGTAACAGTTCAATTATTAAATTTGCATACTTATAAAGGCAGGTTAGTGTGAAATATAGGCAGCTAGGAACCACGGACCTCAGTATTTCCGAAGTCGGTTTTGGCGTCTGGACGGTTGCTACCAACTGGTGGGGCAAGATCGAGGAGGCCGATGGAATCAACCTCCTCACCAAGGCCATGGATTTGGGTGTCAACTATTTCGACACCGGCGACACCTATGGCGAAGGCTATGGCGAGGAAATTCTGGCCAAGGCCTTGAGCAAGCATCGCCACGAAATCATCATTGGCACCAAGTTTGGATACGATTTCTACACTAACGTCAAGCGTGAAGGCCACACGGAGCGCCCGCAGAAGTGGACTCCTGGTTTCATTCGCTACGCCTGCGAGCAGAGCCTAAGGCGTCTCAACACAGACTACATCGACCTCTACCAGCTGCACAATCCCAAGATGGATGCACTGGAAGACGAAGAGCTATATGGCACACTGGATGAGCTAGTCGCCGAGGGGAAGATCAGGAACTACGGCTTTGCCATAGGTCCGGACATTGGCTGGGAGGAAGAAGGCGAGACGGCCATAACGGAAAAGCACGCCAAGGCCATGCAGATCATCTACAGCATTCTGGAGCAGGACCCAACTCGTAAGTGGTTCCCTTCTGCCGAGCGCGAGAAGACGGGCTTCGTAACGCGAGTGCCCCACGCCTCAGGGATGCTAGACGGCACGTACAACAAAGACACGGTCTTTGAGCCTAGCGATCATCGCAGTCACCGCAAGCAGTTGTGGTTGGACAACACGCTACAGAAGATTTCACAGCTGGACTTCCTGATGGAGAACATGGATTCGACCATTGGTCAGATAGCAATCAAGTTCGCATTATCAGGCCCCATGGTGGCCTCGGTCATACCGAACTTTACGAATATTCCACAGCTTGAAGAGTTTACCGCTACTTCTGAAACCAGTGACATTCCGCAGGACTTCCTGGACCGCATAATTGAGCTCTACAACGAGAACTTCTACGTCGAGGAATTGCCCGTAGAGGAGTCATCAGTCGCTGGCTGATCTTCCTGGTGATCGTCAGCAATTGAGACCTGAGGAGCGTCCACTCGGTCCGAATTAGCGTCGGTAGCCATTGGGGAATTCGAGTAGCCAGCTATAAGCCTTGACGTGTCTTGTCGACTTTGCATATTCTCATCAGGATGCTGCTCTTCGGCTGGCTTTTCTTGTGCCACTTTAGAAGCACCAATTTGCTGCTCGTTCAGTGGAGCAACAGGTGGCCTTTGATTGACCGGGTTGACACTTGGGATAGCCTCACGTTCGTCTCTCGGCTGTGAAGTCTCTTGTTCAACCGGTGTTACGGGCGTCTGAACCTTCGGGCCGTTTCTCCAGTCGTTGTTCGAACTGCTGGGCCGACGGCGGTCCTGCTCCCATCTCTGACCCTGACCCTGGCCGGAATTGCGGCTGCGGACGTTGTTAATGCCATTCACTGGCGGGCGACGCCTATTGTTGCGCGAGGGCGTCACGAACCGGTTCATCTCCGCCTCAATGAGACGAAAGTCCTTTTGGGGAAGTAGGTGTAGGCTCTCGAAAAAGGCGAGAGGCCAGTCCTCCGGCGCCCATCTCTTGAGGTAATCGAGTCTCGGTGCCAGCAGCAGGGCGTCGATATAATCATCTTCCTTTAGGATGATCTCAGGCTTGGTCTTCACCCTAAAAGGGTATACCTCGGTCCTTCCATCTACGTTCCAGATCGGCGTACGGTCTTCGAAAAAACCTGAGGTTATGGTTGCGGTGGCGGTCCATTTACGTAGGCCGGTGACGTAAAAGAGTATCCTGTCCTCGGGCTGCATGCGCTGGGCGCGGCGGCGGTATTTGTTACGGACGCCGTACACGGTAAAGCCGTGTTGCTTAGTTATCTCATAGTCTTCTGGAGATGCAACCATCATCCAATAGTTCTTGCCCATATTGGTCTCTCTTCGTAAATTAAGAAGCGTCACTTCCTATTTTACCACTTATTGCCGCTGATGAACCCTGGAAGTAGGCCCCAATTGCGCATTCTCATCCGACGCAGCCTTTGAACCGAAATCTTAATGGCCAGATTTGCCTAGTTTTTCGGGTGTTATTCACATATCTATGCCTAAGATAGCTCCCGAAATACGCCGTATAGGTGCCAGTAAAGCTTTGCCGCCTCCATAATGAAGGTCAGCTTACCAACGGGCCTGGTCGGATCGAGGTGTTGAAAAAAGGCGAATGCGGTATAACGGGATATCTGCTCTGGATCTAATGCGTCGGCGAGGCGCCTGGACTCATCTGACGGCACCAGGGAATCCTGGCGGTCGTGCATGATGAACACCTGCGCCTTTAGGTCGCCGATGCGGGAACTCGGGGAGATCATTTCAAGAGACTTCAGGGTATCGCCGTGCAAGTCGCTGATCAGTGCTGGCACTTCAACTAGCTCTGGTTCAGCCAGAAGCCCATAAACGGCCTGGGCGTTCTTGGACAACGACAGTAGGGCCTCTTCTGGAATGGCCACTCTCTGAGAGAAGTCCGTCAGAATGTCTCGCTCATGCTGACTGGCAACGCCCTCAATTAGCTGGGCTGCCACTACGGCCCGCGTAAGCTCGTTGGGTGTCCAAGCCTGCGTTTGCCCATTGTAGGTCCGTGTGCCTGTCGTCGCTGAGGCTATCAGATCAGTGGCGCGGTAGTAGCCGCCGAAGAAATTAATAAACCGGACGTTATCGCTAATGCTGTCGTCCTGCGCCGCCACCATAGCCAACGAAGCGCCGACGCAAAACCCGGCCATGCCTGCACGTTCCGGGTCCACCCGCTCATGCTCCAGCAAAAACTGGTAAGCCTTAACCAGGTTGTCGATCTCATCAACGTCAATGCGCTTTTGCGTCATACTGTCCAACCAGGGAATCATAGTCACGATTCCCGTGCGGGCGAGCGCGTTGCCCAGACCCACCACACGAGGGTCGTTCCTTCCAGCCGGATTCACGCCTAGAAACAGCAGAATCGCGCCGTGATTCCGACCCTCACTGGGCAGATACAGGTCTGCGTCGGCATATCCAGCGCCATTGGAATACTCAACAGGTTGCCTAACAGGGTCTCCGGTTACCCATGAAAGTGGTCTGATGGGCGCGTTGGGTAATACCTCGGGAAGAAAAGACAGCGTCAGTAATGCAGTTCGGCCGGGAGGGCTTGAGATACCCATCAGAGCCATTGCGAATACAAAAACTGACAAATATAAGAGCACTTTTCTCGCAGAAAAACTTAACAAGGTCGCTCGCTAAAATCCCTTTTGCTGGTGAGTGTCCATAACTTATAAAGAACCATGCACCCCATAATTAAGGGATAACAGGGCTCTTCCTCGTTGACAGGGGAGCTTGCTGAATGCTACTGTTCAAATTATATTAATGGTAGCAGTCGCACGGGAAGTCCGTTAACACTTGGCTGCTGCCAAAAGTTCCAGTTCCCCCTATCGAAGGGGCTTCTGAATCATTGATCGTTTTACCTTGTGTTAGCCGGTCCGACCACGCTAAGTTTAACGCTATCCAACAGGACAGCGATTAGCTAATATCTCAGCAATCCGTGCTGGATTCGCAGTTTAAGCTTTGTTACTCGTAGGCCGGTATATTGAGGCAGTGAGATGGTTGCAGAGATTGTAGCTCGTCTAATAGGCGCGGCTATCCTGGCCACCGGAGGGTGGAGGCTAGGAGAATACGTAAGCGAGGTCTGGGGACCTCAACTTTACGTACCGTGGGTTTTGGGCCTCACGACCCTTGGCTTAGTGATCGGTCTTCTGGCCGCCCCTTATCTCTCAGTACGATTTGCCAAAAACCTCGTAGGTCAGATCGAAAGCATACCCACATCTCGTATCCTGTCCACTATTTTAGGTGCCGTGCTTGGCCTGCTGGTCGCCCTCTTACTCTCGATTCCACTGTCCCGACTATCCGGCTGGCTAGGGCTGATACTTCCTGTCGCTATTAGCATTGCTTTTGCGTACATCGGAGGTTTTCTGCTTTCCCGACGGGAGCGCGACGTCTTTTCAGGAGTAATATCTGACGACCTGAGTGGCGACGCTGCTGTTGGGGGCAACATACTGCTGGATACCAGCGCCATCATAGATGGCCGAATCGCGGACATCACCCAGACGGGTTTCCTGAGAGGCACCATAGTCATCCCAAGCTTCATTTTGGATGAGCTGAGACACATCGCCGATTCCAGCGATTCGCTAAGGCGCGCCCGTGGACGCCGGGGGCTTGAGATGTTGAACAGGCTTCGTCAGGAGACGGAGATTCCCATTAGAGTTTTTGATGTCAGCCACCGGAACGGCCTGGAAGTCGATGCCATGCTGGTGGACGTAGCCAAGGAAATGAATGGCTCAATAGCGACCACCGACTATAATCTGAACAAAGTGGCCCAGATTCACGGAGTCCCTGTACTGAACGTTAATGATTTGGCGAACTCCCTGAAGCCAGTGGTCTTGCCTGGAGAGGGCATGACGGTGAGGGTCGTTCAAGAGGGCAAAGAGCCCGGGCAAGGTGTTGGGTTTCTTGATGACGGCACAATGGTCGTCATTGAAGGCGGGAACCGGTACGTAAACCGAGACCTTGATGTGCTGGTCACTCGCATGCTTCAGACAACAACGGGCAGCATAGTGTTTGCCCAGCCCAAACGAAGTTGAATATTTGAATAATTCTGCAGCTCACGAAGAATTCCGAAGCCCCCACCAGAGAGTGGGGGCTATTGTTGTCGCGGCTGGGGAAAGCCGACGCATGGGAGAAATCGACAAGATTTTCACTGACCTGGGCGGCAAGCCACTAATTCTGCACAGCCTGGAAACGCTGCAGGCATGCCATAGCGTTACAGACATCGTTCTGGTCATGTCAGAGAGTCGGTTTAAGGAAGGCGAGGCGCTGATCGCATCCAGTGGACTGTCCAAGGTTTCGGCCATCTGCGCTGGCGGGCGTAGAAGGCAGGATTCGGTTATGAACGGACTGGAACTGCTCGCCGAATGCGATTGGATCATCGTTCTGGATGGCGCGAGGCCATTCATTCAACGGCACATCGTCGAGTTTGCCCTGCTTGAAGCGCGACACACAGGCGCTTCGGTGGCTGGCGTGCCGGTCAAGGACACTATTAAGACCACGGACGCTCGTGGCCACGTCGTCGACACGATTCCTAGAGAGAGTCTCTGGGCCATCCAAACGCCTCAGGCATTTCGTCGCGATCTGCTATTGCAGGCCCACACCGAGGTCACCGATGACGTTACCGACGATGCGGCCATGGTGGAGCGCATCGGAGTCAAGGTGAAGGTTTTTCCAGGCTCGTACGACAACATTAAAGTGACCACTCCCGGTGATCTTCCCGTTGCTGAGGCGATTTTGAAATCGCTATCGAAGTCTGCCCAAGAAGCCGGGCGATGACCTTTCGTACCGGCATAGGCATCGACGTTCATCCTCTTGTGGAAGGGCGGCCGCTGGTTCTAGGCGGTGTTGTCATCCCCTTCGAAAAGGGCCTGGAGGGCAACAGCGACGGCGATGTACTGATTCATGCCGTCATAGATGCGCTGCTTGGCGCGGCGGCTCTTGGGGATATCGGAACCCACTTCCCGCCTGGAGATGAGCGCTACCTGGGAATCGCCAGCGGCGTGCTTCTGATCGATACAATGAAGATGCTGGAGACTGCTCTCTGGCGTGTCGAATATGTTGATGCTACAATACTTGCCGAGCGTCCCATACTCAGGCCGTTCATGGGCCAAATGAAGCAGTCCATGACCCAGTTGCTTGGTCTGAGTGAAGGCTCGCTGAATCTGAAAGCGACGACGACGGATGGTCTTGGTTCTATAGGCCGAGGAGAGGGCATCTCCTGTACAGCCGTCGCAAGCATCACACAGACTGAATGAAACTTTACAACACACTTACCGGAGAAAAAGAGGAGTTCACTACAGCAGACGGAAAGGTCAGAATGTACGTCTGCGGTATAACTCCCTACTCGGCCTCACACATTGGTCACGCCATGTTCTCGGTAGTCTTTGACGTAGTGCGCCGCTACCTGGAGCACAAGGGCTTTGACGTCAAACACATACAGAACTTCACCGATATTGACGACAAGATGATCGCCGCCGCCAACAGTCGGGGCATCACCGTGGAGGAGCTGGCGGAAGAGAATATTCAGCAGTACCTGGGGGAAACTGACGCCCTGAATGTTCGCCGCGCAAACGAGTACCCCCGTGCAACAAAAGAGATTCCCAAGATCGTCAGCATGATCGAGGGCCTTGAGAAAAAGGGCTACGCCTACTCCAAAGACGGTGACGTGTACTTCCGGGTCAATCGCAACGAGGACTACGGCAAACTCAGTCATCGCCACACGGAGGACCTTCTGGCGGGCGCTAGGGTCGAGGTTGACGAGCTTAAAGAGGACCCTCGTGACTTCGCATTATGGAAGTCGCAAAAGCCAGGCGAACCTGCCTGGGACAGCCCTTGGGGTCCCGGTAGGCCTGGCTGGCATATTGAGTGCAGTGCCATGTCCATGGAGTACCTGGGCGAGACCATCGACATCCATGGCGGCGGACAAGACCTGATCTTCCCGCATCATGAAAACGAAATAGCGCAGAGCGAGTCCTATACGTCGCGTCAGCCATTCGCAAGATTCTGGATGCACAATGGCCTTCTCAGTATCGGCGAAGACAAGATGAGCAAGTCCATCGGTAACGTCATTTCGGTGAGGCAGGCACTGGACGAGTTCTCGCCACCAGCCCTAAGGCTGTTCTTCCTGAGCTCCCACTATCGCAACCCACTGGTCTACAGCACACAGAACATTCTAGCGCAGGAACGCGCCTTGGAAAGGCTGCGCTATGCGGCCAACGAAGACGCGGAGTCAGCGCAGGGAGAAGTGCTTGAAGGCGGACCTTACATGGACCGCTTTACCGAGTCTATGGACGATGATCTCAACACGGCGAGAGCGCTGTCTGTAATGTTCGATCTTTCCCGAGACATCAACCGAGGCAGCGAAGAGGGTAAGAACGTCTCCCCTGCCCGCCAGGCTTTGCGGGATATGGCTGAGATACTTGGCATAGACCTTTCTGAGCCGGAATCGCAATCAGGCGGTGATGTTGCTCCGTTTGTTGAACTGCTCATTGAGCTACGCTCCGATCTGCGAAAGGCGAAGCAGTTCGAAATGGCAGACCAGATCCGAGACAAGCTGGCTGGACTTGGCGTGACTCTGGAAGATTCTGCCGGTGGAACTGGCTGGAAAATCGGCTAATAGCGCAAGCTTTCTTTGAATCAGACCAGTCTTCAGGTTGCTCATGAATAACTCCCTCGCAACGGACTTGGCTCGTCTTGTTGGACTGTGTGGTGTCTCCACAGACCAGGAGCAGATCAACCGATACTCCGGCGACGCTCTGGGCGTGTACCGCGCCTTTCGCGCAGCTCATCTTATGGGCGGCAAGGCTGCCGTTGTAGTCTGGCCCGAGTCCACCGAACACACCTCAGCCATTCTTAAGTATGCCCAGTCCCATCGTGTGCCCGTCGTGCCTTACGGAGGCGGCACGGGAGTGATGGGAGCAGCGGCACCCATCGACGAATGCATCATCCTGAATTTGCAGCGCATGAACGCCATTGTCGACGTTAGCAGCAAGGACATGACGGCCCAGCTGCAGCCAGGTGTTGTCTTAGAAGCAGCCTATACCGCTTTTGCTGACCAGCGCCTGCTGATGGGCCATGATCCTTGGAGTAGGCCTATCGCAACCGTTGGCGGCGCAATCTCAACCAACGGTATGGGGTACATGGCAGCAAAGTATGGCTCCATGGGCGAGCAGATCTTGGGACTAGAAGCAGTCCTGCCCGACGGCGAGATAGTGCGTTCGCAGGGTCTTCCCAAGCCCTCCTATGGCCTGTCGATGAAGAACCTTATGATTGGCACAGAAGGGACCTTAGGAGTAGTTACTGAGGCCACTCTGAGAGCCTTTCCAGTCCCCGAGAAGCAGATCTTGCGGCGCATAGACTTCCCCGATTTCGAGTCTGGTTTTAACGCCGTGGCTCAGCTATACGCAGAAGGCGTCAGGCCAGCTATAGTCGACTATGGCGAGGAGTTCTGGCCGGACAACGATGGTGATGAGGGAGTTCCTCTGTATTTGGCGTTCCAGGGCTTCTTGGAAGATGTAGACGCCCACTTGCAAAGAACCCAGGAAATCTGCCAGCGGTTCGATGGCCGCCCCGGTGACCAGAATGACGCGCAGGAGTACTGGGAGACTCGACACGCCTCCGGGGAGCGCTACCTGAGCGAAGTATTGCAGAGCGACGACCCTGCGAAGGCGAGACGCAATCGTTCGTCCTATCGCATGGACTACCTGCACGTCGCATTGCCAACGTCGCAGGTGCTGGATTACAGGAAGCGGTGCCAGAGCATCTTTCAGGAGACCAACGTTGTCGTGCGAGAGTGGTCACTTTGGGCCAGACCCGAATTCTTCTCATTTATTATCATGCGGGAAGACGATGCAGAATCGAGCACGACTGATATGGCTGACGTGGTGGACCAAGTGTTGCGGCTTGCTCAGCAGATGGGCGGCTCAATGGAGTACTGCCACGGCGTAGGCCTCAAGCTCGCGCACCTCATGGGCGGCGAGCAAGGCGCTGGGCTAAAGGCTGCCCAGGTGATCAAGAAAGCACTGGACCCCAATCTCATACTCAACCCCGGCAAGCTTATGGGCGGGGCTTAGCCGTCTGAAGAGTCGAATGATACGGTAACTTTCGTTCCTACCGACGCGCCCGTGTGTTCTGAAGCCTTGTCGTTTGCGTACGCAATTTCCAAGAAACCATGGCTGCCTGTAATGGCCAATAGACCTTCGCCACTCTGGTAGTTACGACTGATTCCACTAATGCGGTGGCCGTTGATCTCAACATCAATGTCCACGTCGATTGGTTCTTCAAGAACAAGATTAGTTATCAGGTTCCCGAACCGGTCTATTTGGATGACGCAGCCTTCTATCTGACCTGATCTTGCCTCCGGATAAGGAAAATAGAGCATCTTCAAACTGGGTATCGGCGGTCCTAGCTCTTCGGCCGATACTCCATTTGCCAAGTGCCCCTCTACTGGCGCAAAGATGTCACGACCATGAAAGGTGTTGCTTACGGTCTCAGCCCAGTATTCAGACCTGTCGAGAATAAATGCCTGACAGGTATCGGGAACATCGGCTTGAACGTCATCTAAGATACGAACGTCCGCTGGGAGAGGCTCACTTAACGTAGAACCATATGCAGTTAGCACGTGGGAAAAAATACCGTTGTTCGGGCCATTGAAGGAATCGTGCGGAGTTACCAGCAGGATAGGATATCGGTCCGTGCCTACACCGGGGTCTACGACGGTAAGGTGGATTGTCGATGCAGAAAAGTACCAGAACGTGGTGCCCAGCACAAAGGACGCATGATTAATGTCTTGAGGTCGTACGTCGTGGGAAACATCGATCAGGCCTGCATCAGGGCAGATGCCTAATATGACGCCCCTCATCGCTGCGACATACCCACCGCTCATGCCAAAGTCAGAGGTGAGAGTGACCAGTGGTAGTGGCAAAGCGAAATTCACCTGAACCAGTCAGGCGACTTAACCAGGGCTAACGAATCTCACGCTGGCGATGGACACGCCAATGAAGACCAACACCATGAAAATGGTGAACTGGAACAGCGTTTTTTCCATTCCTCTGCGGGTGTGATAGGAACTCTCGGCTGCTCCGAAGAATCCCGATCCCTGGCCCTTCACCTGAATCAGTATGACTGACATCAGAATGAGGGAGATCACAATCTGAACTATGTTCATTATGGTCAACGGCTTGCCCCTTGCCGGTCGTAATTAATTAAATAGGCTGGATTTCATCAGTGACTGCAACCTACTACCATTATCATACACATCCATAATAGCCCGCGCTAGCCTATCCGAGTCGTGCCGCACAGGATGTTCGGCAGAAGTAAGCTCAGTGAGCACCAGCCGCGCGTGCGTGAGAGCCTTGCCATCATGCACAACAGGCGTTCCGAAGAACTTTGGCCCCAGCTCTACAGGAGACTCGTTGGCCACTACAAAGTCGACCAGACCAGCAATTGTATGCCTCTTGAGGACCTCATGATGCGCAGCAACTGTGTAGCCTTCTGTTTCGCCTCTCTCCGTCGCCACGTTGCAGACGTAGACCTTGTTCGCCGGGGCTTCTGCAATAGCCCCAGTCAGTCCCTTTACCATCAAGTTGGGCAGGATGCTGGTGTACAGGCTGCCCGGCCCAATCACGATCAAGTCAGCGTTACGGATTGCCTCCAATGCCAATGGATGGGCAGCGGCATCTGGCGGATCAATCATCAGTTGGTCGATCTGCCCTCCTGCCTCGGAGATGTTGTGTTCGCCCTTAATTACGGTGCCGTCGGCTAGTTTTGCAGACAGTTGGAGATTGGCTGTGGTTGTCGGAACGATGCTGCCATGTACCGCAAGAACTTTGCTTGATTCGGAAAGCGCCTGCACGAAGCTTCCGCTGACCTCTGCCATCGCAGCGATGAACAGGTTTCCGAAGCTGTGTCCCTTCAGGCCATCGCCCTGAACGAACCTGTACTGGAACAATTCCGACACCAGGGACTCGTCCTCGGAGAGAGCCACCAGGCAAGCGCGGAAGTCGCCCGGAGGTAGCACGCCTAATTCTCTGCGCAGGCGACCAGAGCTGCCGCCATCGTCGCCTACGGTCACGATGGCCGTGATGTTGTCGGTGTACGTCTTGAGGCCGCGCAGTAGAACGGAAAGTCCTGTGCCGCCTCCAATGGTCACGATGCGCGGGCCTCTGCTAAGTGATCTACGGGTGTAAATGGTGTTAGCGATACCGTGCAAAGAAGAGGAGTCGAGGATGAGAGGTCCAACAGAGCGGTACAGACCGTAAACGGCTAGCAGCATTAATAGAATGCCGCCACCCATCAGCAGTACGCCCTCGAAATACCCCGGCAGGAAATCAGGAAAGCCCAGCGCCAGAAACTTTCGTAGAAGGTACGCAATTCCCATTGAGCATATTGATATACCCGCCGCGCCAAGAAGCATCCAGCGTTTGATGCCTAAGCCGGGGACGAGCAGCCTTAGAATGTTTGAAAGGCCTGCGGGTGCTGCGTTGCTGTTGCGTCCGGCGGGCGTCTGGCTGTTTCCGTTCATCACGCTATCTCAGCGACTCCAGTTTCTCTTTGAGAAGCTCATTAACAAGCTGTGGGTTTGCTTTTCCGCGGGTAATTTTCATAATCTGTCCCACGAGAAATCGAATGGCCTGCTCTTTGCCGTTCAGGTATTCCGCCACGGGACCAGCATTGCCGGCTATGGCATCGTCTATGGCCTCGCCCAGCGCGCCCTGGTCGCTTATCTGAACTAGGCCCTTCTCCTTGGCTATGTAACCAGGAGTTTGGCCGGTGTTAAACATCTCTTCAAACACGGTCTTGGCCATGCTGCTGCTCAGCTGGTCCGAATCCACCATGTCGATAAGCTCCATCATGTGAGCGGGTTCGATTTTGACGGACCCTATGTCATCACCGGTCTGATTAAGCAGTCGCCCCATTTCGACGACCAACCAGTTGCCAGCGGACTTTGCGAAGGTCGCTACCTCTTTTCCGGATGGATTCTTCGCCTTCAAAATGGACTCGTAGTAGTCAGCCGTCTGCTGAGTGGTTGTGAGTAGTTCAGCGTCATATTCTGATAGACCCAGGTCGTTAATGAACCTGTGGAACCTGGCCTTGGGCAACTCTGGAATGGTGTGTTCTATCTGGTCAATCCAGGAACTGCTTATCTCCAGGGGAGGCAGATCGGGCTCTGGGAAATACCGGTAGTCGTTTTCCTCTTCCTTGATACGCTGCGAAAAGGTGCGGCCGTTGGCGTCGTCCCAACCGCGGGTCTCCTGAACAATGCGCTCCCCTTCTTGAATGGCGCTCAACTGGCGCTTTGCCTCGTACTCCAGTGCGCCATGAACGGCCCTGAAGCTGTTCATGTTTTTGATCTCGACTTTGGAGCCTAGCTTCTCCTGTCCAACAGGTCGTATGCTGATATTGGCGTCGCACCTAAAGTTTCCCTCTTCCATGTTGGCGTTGCTCACACCTATGTAGCGAAGGATCGACTGCAGCTGCGTGAGGTAGGTGCGGGCGTCATCTGCGCTGCGCAGGTCGGGCTCGCTTACGATTTCCATCAGCGCGACGCCTGCACGGTTGATATCCAGTAGGGTATAGCCTTCGCCGAACTCCTCGGCCCTGTGGAATAGCTTGGCGACATCTTCCTCCATGTGAACCCTGGTAATACCGATGGTTTTCTCGCCCTCATCGGTTTCCAGCGTCAGGTGGCCGTTGGACGCCACAGGAAGGTCGTACTGCGAAATCTGGTAGCCCTTCATGAGGTCAGGATAAGGGTAGTTCTTGCGATCGAACTTGGTGTGGTGAGCTATGGTGCAATCCAAGGCCAGACCGGTCTTGATAATGAACTCAATAGCCTGCCTGTTGATAACTGGAAGCACGCCAGGCATACCCATGCAGACCGGACAGACAGTGGTATTGGGGGAAGCGTCCTGGTAACCAGCCTGGCAAGAGCAGAACATCTTACTATTAGTCAGTAGCTGAGAATGGACCTCTAGTCCAATAACAATCTCGTAATCCATTTATGTAGTTCTCACATTTTCAATTGCAGCTTAGGCTGTCGGTGTAAATAGGTGTCGCACGCTCAGGGAAGGTGCAGGCGCGGACACGCTACACCATGATACAACAAGGTGAGTTGAATTCACCGGTCAAAACGACGATGTCTTTGGGCTTTCTGTCGGCCATGCGTCCTCGCCAATTAAAGGCACGAAGCGGCATGCGCCAAGGTTTTGTGCTGTGTAGCCCTCCTTTGATTTGACCACTTTCATCAGGTCTTGACCTTCGAGAGAACCAACGGGCACGACCAGTCGACCGCGATTGGCCAACTGCTCTGATATAAGTTTTAGCGGTAGTTTGGGAGCGCCGGCGGAAATAATGATGGTGTCGTAGGTCGCATAGGGCATGTATCCAAGCATAGCTTCCGCTTCGTACACAGTGACGTTGTCGTAGCCCATGAAAACCAGCCTGTCTCTGGCAGCGATTGCCAAGGAGGGTATCCTCTCTACGCTTAACACTTCGCGCGCAAGAGTGGCGAGGATAGCGGTCTGGTAACCACTGCCCGTGCCCATCTCCAGCACCTTGTCCGAACGACGTATCTCAAGAGCATCGAGCATCAGGGAGACCATGGTTGGCTGTGATATGGTCTGACCCTCGCCTATGGAAAGCGGCACGTCATCGTAAGCGGCGTAGGCTACTTCAGGGGCGATAAAGGACTCCCTGGGAATGTTGTCCATTGCCTCGATGACCCGCTTGTCTCCAATGCGATTGGACAGGTCTTTAGAGAGTCTTTTTCTTTGCTGTTCCGACATGCCATCTTTATTTGCAATATTGATGCGAAAATCAGGATATTCGCACCTGAGAACCGTTTATACTAATTGTACAAGTTCGAATTCAGAAGACAGAATCCCCTTGTGACACCCGTATTCATTGACCCATTTATATCGCCATGCTAACCTGAATTTAATGCGAAATATATGGCGAATATCAAAGTAGTGAGTGTTCAAATGACATCCACATTGGAGCTAACAGACAGGCAAATTCTTAACATCATTCAGAAGAATTTCCCGGTGGTTGAACGACCCTTTAAGGACATCGCAAAACAGCTTGATTCGACTGAAGAAGATGTTATGACGCGCATCAAAGATCTAAAGGCGCAGAACGTTGTGCGTCAGATAAGCGCGATCTTTGATACGAGACGACTCGGCTACAAGACTACCCTTGCGGCCATGCGCCTCCCGGAAGATAAGCTGGAGTCCGGTGCGCAGATTGTGAACCGACACCCTGGCGTAAGTCATAACTATGCACGTAACGGCCACTTCAATCTTTGGTTCACCTTGGCGGTCCCACCCTACGAGGATCTTAAGGAGACCATTGACCAGATGGCCGAGGAGAGCGGTGCCGAAACAGTCCGATTGATGCCGACGATAAAGTTCTTCAAGATTGGCGTTAACTTCGACATGGTTAAGGAAGAGGGCAACGCCAAAGAGATTTACAGCCCTGACGGGTTCAACAAGCCCATCGACGAAAACTGGAACAAGGCGGAAGAGGTTTCCGAGTACGACATGCAGGTCATTCGGGAGTTGCAGGAAGACGTCGAAGTGGTGCCGGAGCCGTTCGCCGCCATGGCTGAGCGCCTGGGCATCACGGTAAAAGAGCTAGCCGCCGCCGCCGTTGCCCTTCAGGATCGCGGCATGATGCGACGGTTCAGCGCGGTGTTACATCATCGTCGTGCTGGGTTTAGCTCCAATGCCATGGTCGTATGGAAAGTGCCATCCGAGCGCTCTGTTGAAGTCGGCAACATCATGGCTCAATCCCGTTGGGTGACACACTGCTACGAGCGCCCGACCTTCCCGGACTGGAACTACACACACTTTACGATGATTCATGCTACCTCTCAGGACCAGTGCGAGGAGGTTGCACAAGAAATTTCGGTCAGCACAGGAATTTCGGAATACCAGTTGTTATACAGCACGCGAGAGTACAAAAAGACCCGTGTAAAATACTTCGTTTAAGAAAGCATCGGAGGAAGAATAGTGCCAACCACTTATTACCCAGTTTTCATTGACGTAAAAGGTCGCAATTGCGTTATCATCGGCGGTGGCAACATCGGCGAAGAGAAGGTCCACAAGCTTCTTGATTGCGAAGCTAAGGTCGTGGTCATCAGTCCGGAAGTCAACCAGGGCGTGCAGGAACTGGTAGACAACGACAGGCTGGTATGGCACAAGCGCGAGTACCAGGAAGGCGATCTTGACGGCGCATTTATCGCCATCGCTTCCACGGACAACAATGAGGTTAACCGACAGATTGCGGCGGATGCCGAGGACCGAAATGTTCTGCTGAACGTTGTCGACGTAACGCATCTTTGCACCTTCATCGCACCGTCCATTGCGCGACGTGGCGACGTTACAATCGCTGCCTCCACCGGTGGAGCTAGCCCTGCTCTTGCACGCAAGTTCCGAGAGCTTCTTAATGGCAGCGCCATCGAGGCGAGCCACGCGCTTATGGACTATGCCGAGTTGTCTCCTTTGCTGGCAGACGCTCGTGCGGAGATTCGCGGAAAAGGCATCAACCTTCTCACGGATCACTGGCAGTCATGCATCACCGATAGTCTGGTTGACATGGTGATGGACGGCAAGTACGACGAGGCCAGGAAGATTCTAATGGCCGACCTGATGAAGGGCACTACCTGCGACTGCAGCGATGGTGTCTGCAGGATGTGGGAAGAGAAGAAGGAAGTAGTCCTATCCCTAGACGGCGCTGACAAGAAGGCCAAGGTCTAGTTTAGAGAGTCATTAGTGACAGCAATTAAAAGGTTGGTCGTTGTAGGTTCGAGATCGAGCCCTTTGGCGCTGGCACAGACCGAAGAGGTCATTGGCCTGCTCAACGCCGCACATCCGGATACTCAGTTTGAAATTGTACCCCTGTCCACGCGGGGGGACCGTGATAAGACGAGTCCCCTCCTGAGCATGGACAGGGGTATGTTTGTTAAGGACATTGAGGCCGCCCTGCTGTCCGGCGAGATAGACTTCGCCGTCCACAGCGCAAAGGATCTCCCCGCCGATCTGCCAACAGGACTCACGATCGCCGCGCTTACCAAACGTGAAGACCCACGGGATGTTGTCGTTAACAGATGGAACGTCTCTTTCGACGATCTACCAACCGGCGCGATATTGGGAACCAGCAGCCCGCGTAGGGTAGTTCAGCTAAAGTCCCGACGGCCTGACCTTGAGTTCTTTGCCGTAAGAGGCAACGTAGGGACTCGGCTGGAAAAATCAGGCACAGATGAGTACGACGGGGTCATTCTGGCGGCGGCGGGCATTATTCGGCTGGGCCGCGCTTCTGAAATAAGCGGATACCTGGATCCTCAGGTCTGCATCCCGGACGTCGGTCAGGGGGCTCTGGCCATAGAGTGTAGAGAAGACGATGCTGCTACTATGAACCTACTGTCAGCAGCAGAGCACACGCTCACGAGTATTGCGGTACGCGCAGAACGCGCTTTCCTGACGGCCATAGGCGGCGGCTGCACAGTTCCGGTTGCGGCACACGCCACGGTTGATGGCGATTCGCTGCGTATGTCTGCCATGGCTTCAAGCCCTGACGGTTCCGAGTTGATACAGCTTGAGGACACCTTCAACATTGGTGCCCCTGAACTGGCAGGCGCAGCCTTGGCGACACAGCTTCTGCAGCGCGGCGCCAGGAAAATCTTATAGAAACAACCATAGAGATAACATGACAAAAGGAATTGTTTATCTGGTCGGCGCAGGCCCTGGTGATCCTGGCCTTATTACGGTCAAGGGCCTAAGCCTCATACAGTCAGCAGAAGTTATTGTTCACGATCGCCTGGTAGACAGGCGGTTGCTGAAGCACGTCTCCCCCACTGCCGAACTTATGGACGTTGGCAAGATTCCGGGCAGACGCGACAATCGCCAGTCTGATATCAATGCGTTGCTTGTCGACCTGGGCAATAAGGGCAAGCGCGTGGTCCGGCTCAAGGGAGGCGACCCCTTTGTATTTGGCAGGGGCAGCGAAGAGGCAGGCGAGCTACGCCAGGCCGGTATTCCGTTCGAAATAGTCCCCGGCATAACCTCGTCGATCTCGGCGCCTGCGTATGCTGGGATTCCAGTGACCCATCGCGGACTGTCTTCGCATTTCACGGTGGTGACAGGAAACGAGGACCCAGATAAGCCCGAGTCTGTTATCCAGTGGGACAAGCTGGCGCAGATTGGCGGCACGCTGGTTGTTCTAATGGGCTGGGAGAACCTCCCTGGCATTGTGGAGAAACTTCTGGCGGCCGGACGAAAGCCAAGCACGCCCGTTGCCATGGTCCAGTGGGGAACGGAGCCACACCAGAAGGCCGTCACAGCTACTTTGGAGACCATTGTCCGTGTGGCCAAGGAATCAGACTTGGGCTCGCCTGTCGTCACGATTATTGGAGAGGTTGCCAGTCTGAGGGACGGATTGGCCTGGTACGATAACAGACCTCTCTTCGGCAAACGCATCTTGGTCACCAGGACGAGAACGCAGGCTGGAGCACTCTCCGACCTGCTGGTCCAACGCGGCGCAGCTGCAGTAGAGCTGCCCACAATCGAGATTCAACCGCTGAACGACTATCCCGAACTGGATATAGCGCTGAGCGAGTTGAGCAAGTTCGACTGGGCCATTTTCGCCAGCACCAACGCAGTGGACGTCGTGTTCCAGCGCCTGGAACTCGCGGGCATGGACGCTCGCGCTTTCGGCACGGTCAAGCTGGGCGCTATTGGTCCGGCGACAGCAGGTGCGCTGCGCAGACGTGGGTTGAATCCGGATTTTGTACCGGAGTCATTTGTCTCTGAAGCCGTAGTGAGCGGTCTGAAGGACCTGGGCATGGCGGGCATGAAGGTGCTATTACCTCATGGCGACATCGCGAGGGACACACTTACCAATGGCTTAACAAACTTGGGCGCAGTCGTAAGCCGAGCGCTGGCCTATCGCACAGTGACACCTGATGATTCGGAGAATTTGGCCAAGGAAATTTTAGCGGAAGGTGTGGATGTAGCAACCTTCAGCAGCTCTTCCACTGTCACGAATCTTTGCAAATTAATAGGCAACGTAGACAAGCTGTCCAAGATCACAATTGCCTGTATTGGGCCAATTACGGCTGCCACCGCTAGAGAAATGGGCCTGAAAGTTGATATAGTGTCTGAAGAGCACACTATCCCTGGAATGGTTGAGGCCATAGAAGAATACTTTTCGCAGGAGGACTGACGCTATGAGTAGCTTTCCTCAGGTGCGTATGCGGAGGCTGAGAGAGTCCCCGGCTATGCGTAAGATGACACTGGAGACTCGTCTCTCAGTGTCCGATTTTATCTATCCCATATTTGTTACCCACGGTCGAGACGTTCGCAAAGAGATCGACCCTATGCCAGGTATGTATCAGCTTTCGCTGGACCATCTACTTTCAGAGGTCGGTGAGGTTGAAGCTCTGGGCATCCCAGCTGTATTACTTTTTGGTATTCCCGCAACCAAAGACGAAATGGGCACAGAAGCCTATGAGGAACATGGCATAGTTCAGGAGGCCATTCGCGTAATCAAGCAGGCCGCCCCGGACATGATGGTCATAGGTGATGTTTGCCTTTGCGAGTTCACTGACCATGGCCACTGCGGCGTCGTAGAGGATGGCCGCGTGGACAATGATAAAACGCTGGAGCTTCTGGCAAAAATGGCGCTCTGCCAGGCTGAGGCTGGCGTGGATATGGTGGCACCTTCCGCTATGATGGATGGTCAGGTTGGCGCAATTCGAACCGCTCTGGACGCCAACGGTTACGAGAACCTGCCAATTATGGCCTACGCCGCCAAATTCGCCTCTGCCTTCTACGGGCCCTTCCGCGTTGCGGCTGAGTCCTCACCGCAATTGGGCGATCGCAAGGGTTACCAGATGGACCCGGCTAATACCCGCCAGGCCCTTCGAGAGATCGAACAAGACATCCAAGAGGGCGCAGACATAGTGATGGTCAAGCCCGCGCTGTCTTATATGGATGTCATCTCGACGGCTAAAGAGACCTTCGGCTACCCTGTGGCGGCTTATAACGTCAGCGGCGAATATGCCATGGTAAAAGCGGCGGCGGAAAACGAGTGGATCGACGGCCAGCGTATTACCCTGGAGATTCTTACGTCCATCAAGCGCGCCGGCGCAGACATGATTATCAGCTACCACGCAAAAGAGGTTGCCCGCTGGCTTGAGGGCTAGGCTTACCTACTTAGCCACTACAGACCAAACATAAGCGACGCATATTCGAAGGTGCCCCACCTTGCTGGCGGCCATATGCGTCGGCTAATTCTTCCGACAAGTGCCTCTTGCGCCACTGGGCCGTAGTCGCGGCTGTCTGTGCTGTGCACCCTGTTGTCCCCCATGAGGAAGTACTCATCTTCGCCAATCTGCCACGAGTGATTACCAGTGCCCAGGTATGCCGGTAGCCCATTCAGGTACGGCTCCGGGAAGTGGTTGTCGTCAATCAGCAGCAGCCCGTCTTGCAGCGACAGGCATTCTCCCGGCAGGGCCACGACCCGTTTGACGAAATGCCTTCCAGGCTGTCCCGAAACCCTGGTTACGACAACGTCGCCCCGTCGCACTGTTGCCCTTCCAGTCGCCAGACGATTCACAATAAGAACGTCACCGTCACTAAGAGACTGTTCCATGCTGTCGCCTTGGACTGTGAATATCCTGGTCATTCTGAATATATGCAAAGCAGCCAATCCATGTATTAATAGCGAAAAGACGCTAAAACTTGCGCCACGTTAGCGATTATTGTATCTTTTTTACACTCTTTGATTAACACTGAAAAGGACGGTACTTCCATGAAACTACGACAACTCCTACACTTCAAGATAGCCGAAGCGCACTGTGACGTTCCCTGCGGAATATACGATCCCATTTCTGCCAAGATCGCAGCGCAGACCGTATTGAAAATGACCATGAGAATCCAGGGGCTTGAGGCCAACACCTCTGACTCGGCTGGCGATCGGCAGACCTACGCAAACAATGTGGGCCGCTACGTCATCGTAAAGGAAGAGCACGCCACTATCGCCAAGAGAGAGCTGGACATTCTTTGGCACGACTACTTCCGGCCAGACCACCTGGAGACCTACCCGGACCTACACACCAAGTTCTGGAACGCCACCAAGCTGGCCTCGCAGACCAAGCAGGCTGTTAACCTGGAAGCCGCCCAGCAGCTGGTAGCCGCAGTGGACGAGCTTGCCACGATTTTCTGGGCCACCAAGGGCGTGACTTACAGCGACCCTAATTCGGACGTTCGCTTCGGCGCCTAGTCCAAGTCAGTAGACACTATGTAAAAGGGGCGCTTACTTAAGCGCCCCTTTTATTTACGCACCTCTTTTGTAAATTTCATTGTTACCCATGTCTGAATTGAAGATCGCAAGAAAAACCGTCCACCCATCAGATCCTACTAGGGTTAGCTCACCACCTTTTGGTATGAAATAAGCATCTCCCTGATTGACAACTATCTTATCGCCATCGATAGTGAGTTCCATGCTCCCCTGTAGCACGAACCCACTCTGTTCATCCGTGTGCCTGTGTATAGGCATTACGGCATGTGGCGCCATCTCCACGAGGCGCATGGTCTGACTATGCCCTGACATGACGCGGACTGTGATACCGGGTGCGACATTTATCCGTTCGACATCATCTGAATGGATGAAATACTGCACATTGAAACCTTTGAGATTCCTGCTTTAATCTGATTTATTGTTGGTTCTCAAGTCTTGTAGTCTTCTCTTGGTGGACTGAATATGTCGACGCATAGCGCCCAGCCATCAGAACCGACCAGGCTGTGCGGAACGTCACCGGGTATCATGTACGCGTCGCCTTGCCGCATAGTCTTGGTCTCACCACCGATAGTGAAATCGAACTCACCCTGAAGTACTACGCCGCCCTGTTCATTTGAATGACTGTGGGTTGGCAGCACCGCATTCGGGGCGATCTCCACCATGCTCATCATGATGTTTTCGCCGGACATGATTCGCAAAGTAATGCCTGGAGCAAGTTCACGCCGCGATATTTCGTTCGGGTTTAGGAAATATTTCAAAGCTTTATCCAATTTGAATCTCCACTAGCGCGTTACACTACTTAGCTTCACGCGCTTTTTTGTCAGCAATGCGTAAACATGAAGTTATGAAATCGTTGGCTGGCGTAGGTACGCCCAACTCATGGCCCTTTTTCGAGACCGCACCATTTAATACGTCTAGCTCCAGAGGATTGCCAGCTATCAGGTCCAAGTACATCGACGATAGAAAGTCCTTCTCCTTGAGAAAACCGGCCAACGTGTTCTTTACAAGATCGCTGTCTAGGCAAACTCCAGAGGCCTTGCCCACGCTGTAAGCCTCCTGCATCACCTGCTCAGTCATTGCCAGCGTCTCCGGCGCTCTCAGCACGTCTTCGAATGACGCGCGAGTTATGCAGCTCATCCCACTTAAGGCACAGATGTAGACCAATTTGTTCCATAGCACTTTTAAGACGTTGTCGGACAGGAGCACATCGATGCCGGCGTTCTTCATTTGGCCTTCGATTTTCACCGCTCTGTCTGTAATCTCGCCGTTGGGTTCGCCGAAAGATATTCGCAGGGAATTGCCGACGTCAGCGATGACTCCGGGGGCCTTGCGCATGGCGTCGATATAAGTTGCCCCCAAAAGCACCTTGTCGGACCCAAACCGGCTCGCCAACTGATCACCGCCTCCAATGCCATTCTGAAGGGTGAGGATCGCGGTATCGTCTCCTACAGCAGGTGCGATGACGTTCATTCCTTCTTCATTATGATAGCCCTTGACGCAGAACAGCACTAGTTCTGCCTTCCAGGTGCCGTCTGGTCGCTCCACTGCCTTTGGGTGCACAACAAAATCGCCCGCTGTGTAACTTTCCACCCTAAGCCCTTTTTCGTTTATGGTTTCAAGGTGTGATCCTCTAGCGACAAATGTTACGTCTTCACCTGCTCTGGACAACAGACCTCCATAGCAGCCACCCACTGCGCCAGAGCCCATTACGAGAATCGTCATTAACTTCGTCCTCCGGTGTGTAATATTAGTCCGGTTTGTGCCTTCCTGCAAAGGCGTTCGATAAGACAATTGTTTCTTTTCATGAATTTGACATCCCATGCCTGCGAAACTAGACTTGTGCCTACTCATTAACTAGTGGATGAACGGCCATAAAGGAGACTGATAATGAAATTCGGACTGCTATACGAAATGCAGCGGCCCCATGGGTATGATTACAAGATTGACTACACTACTCTGATTGAAGAGACGTTGGAGCAGTGCATACTGGCAGACGAAGTGGGATTCGATTACCTGTGGTTTGTAGAGCACCACTTTCTGACTAGCTTTTCCGGTTCTTCAGCACCTGAGGTTATTATATCGTCGCTGGCCAAATTAACGAAAAGGATTCGCTTGGGCTTCGGCGTTGTAGTTCTGCCACATCACCATCCGGTGCAGGTTGCCGAGCGTCTTGCCATGGTTGATCACCTGTCTGGCGGGCGCGTCGAGTTCGGTGTGGGTCGTAGCAGCCCCTATGAGCAGTTAGGTCTGGGCGTCGATCCAAGAGATACTCGAGAAATTATGGAAGAGGCCTTACAGCTTGTGCCAAAGATTTGGCAGAGTGAGGGCAACTTCTCCTATGACGGCAAGCATTTCAACATTCCAGAGCGAGAGATTCTGCCCAAGCCAAAACAGGACCCGCATCCACCTATCTGGATGGCCTGCACTCAGCCAACTAGCTACGAAATGGCGGCTGAACACGGCGTAGGTGTGCTGTCATTTGGCTCTGGAGCGCCAGCTGGCATGAAGCAGCACATAGACAACTATCGTGAGAACATCAAGAAGGCCAATCCCGTTGGCGGCTTCGTGAACAACCAGTGGGCAAACTTTACCCTGGGCCACTGTGGAGACAACAATGCGGAGGCACAGCAGTTAGGTGCCAACGCTATCAAGGAGTTCTTCGGGCCGAACAGGCCATATACTGCCGACCGCAAGGATGTGTACGATCGGCTGCTAGAGGCTTGGGGTGGTGTTCCCGATCATTTGCAGGCAAACTTCTCCCGCTTTCAGGGCGGCGAAGAGGACCTGGGAGGCGGCGGAGCGTCTAGGAATGCGCTGGGCGAGCTTCCACCAGAGCTTCTGGCCGAGCGCGGCGTTATCGTTGCCGGCGACCCCGATAGCTGCATCCAGTGCGTCAAGCGCCATGAGGAAATCGGTGTCGACCAGACGCTGCTCATCATGCAGAGCGACCAGATTCCGCATGCCAAGGTAATGAAGTCCATCAAGCTCTTCGGCGAGCAGGTGATACCAGCCTTCAAGAGCTAGACTCTTCTAAATAAAAAGCAAAAAATCCCGGGTGCTTCGATATCGAGGTCACCCGGGATTTTTTATTGCTTTCGAATCGGCGTGTTTAGCTGTTCAGTCATAACGGCGTGCTAGTGTGTGCCAATTGATTCTGATTATGCGAACTAGACGCGACCGCTGATTGGCTTACGCAGGCCTGACTTACCGCATATCGTTAGTGCTTCATCTCAACGATGGCGTTGCTGTACAGCTCCGTGCCGACGTTGGTTACCTTGTGAAGCGAGCCCTGCTGCCCCATGACCACCTGGCCCAACGCAAGGTCGAGAACAGACTCAGAGCCGTCCTCGTACTCAGCTTTTAGCTTTCCGGCGCGGGTTACGATGAAGGTGTAGTGCATGGAATGGCGATGCCACTCGCTGGACTGCTCTGGCTCCAGAATCAGGTCCCAGACCCGAACATGCTCGTTCTCCCAGACCATTTCCGTACCTACGTCGCCTAGTATTCGTTCTGTCATGATTCCCCTCCAAACATTATTGAACACAAATTAAACGAGGGAAGGCTAAATGGCAAATTTCGAGTGGTAGTTCGGAAGCGATCGAAATGAAGATGAAGCTGTTAATTCATAGTAGGCATGGCTAACCTTGCGGGCCATGCCTACTATTCAAAATTAGTCGTTGCCAGTAGCTTGGACCGGCACTGGTGACGCGGACCTATCTGACTCGTCTTTCTCCCAATCTGGGATGAGCAGGCGCTTGGTTGGCTCCAGCATCAGAATGCCGACAAAGCCGAACAGGCTGGCACCGATAGAGATCATCAGCGCAATATTGTAGCTGCCGGTGATGTCATAAATCGGCCCACCAATCCAGCCACCTAAGGCCATTCCCAGTCCTGCGCCAAGCATCTGGGTGCCATGAGCTGAGCCAATGGGCGCCAGCCCGAAGTAACGCCGGTTCAGAATCGGGAACCCGCCTGACTCGCCGCCGTAGCCTATGCCGAAGGTCGCGGCGAAGACGTAGAAGAGCCATAGGTCGTGAGTCCAGAACAGCATGATGACCGGCAGCGCCTGAAGCACGTACGCCGTCGCCATAACAGGCTTAGATCCAAAATTATCGGAGAGTATGGGTGTCGCCATACGTGAGAATACGCTTACGCCGGACATTACAGTCAGAAGTCCGGCGGCGGCTACAACAGATACTCCTTCGCTAACCGCTAGAGGCACGATGTATATGATGATAACGGCGTGTCCGACGCAGCCCAGGAAGTGTATGGAGCACATGTTCCAGAACACTGTTGTCTTGCGCATGTAAGAGGAGTACCGCTTGACCTTCTCGGGGTCGGGCCTTCCTTTTCTCTCCACAGGGTCGCCAGGCCGGGAGCCGTACGGTAACACTCCAACGTCTGATGGACGGTTGCGGAAGAACACCGTCATGACGGCCATGATGGCCCCCCCGCCCAATGCTATGACCAGCACGCCATTCTGCCAACCAAGGTTATGCACCAGCATACCTATGATAAGCGCGCCGATGGCTGGCCCCATACCCCTGGAGCCCATGATGATGCCCATGCCAACGCCCAGGCGACGTCGGAACCAGGACATGCCGGCAGGTATAAGTGGGACCAGGAACAACGCCTGTGCTACGCCTAAAATTAGACCAAAAGTTACATAAAGATGCCATGGCTCTCTCACCATTGCGGTCAGAGAGGCGCCTATGACGAACAGGGCTACTCCCAGGGCCATGGAGCGACGTGCGCCGTAGCGGTCGCCAAACATTCCGGCGAAAGGAGACACAAGGGCTGTGGTAATCGCCGTGATGGCGTACGCCAAGGTAATAGAGCCCTGACTCCAGTCGAACGTGGTGCTGAGGGGGTCGATAAGCACGCCGAAGGCCATTCGCAGTGATGCGCCCACCATCTGCATGCCTGCGATGATAGCGACTACGACCCAAACGTAATGGACGTATATCGCCTTGACTTGGGTTACGGGGTTGTCGGAGGGTTCTTTTGATTCAGTATCGTTGGCCAATTAGTAGGCTTCCCATCGTTGCTGAGGCTGCGGAGAACTATATGCCGCGCAATTACTGATGATACCATACTGAATCGTATTACAGCTATGCTCCGGTTGAAACCGAAATTTGGACTCATTTGAGGTTATCTTTCAAATGTAATTACCATAGTTGTCTTATTCAACTGCTCTCCCATATCCATTCCAAGGATAAATGCTTTAAACGGACCTATAAAAGAGGCCACTTCTTCATAGCATTCATCACTGTCAGCTTCATCAAGGTACTCGCCAATTAGGGAAGCCAATTCGCCGACATTGAGGTAGAGGTAGAAATCTTCGCCCCCCGTCATTTCCTCCATTAGTCTCGTAAACACAGGAGAATCATCCAGTGACTCAATTTCACCGTTACTTGCATCAATGATCTTCAGCAATGTTTTTTCAGTTGTGCCGATGGCCATTCGATCATCATAAAAAATGTAACCATGTAACCAAGGTTGTAGCCCTCTCCGCCCGGAATTACCCGGTCCCCCAAATATGATCGCCTCCATTCCTCCAACGTCCTTCGGCTCAAAGGAAGCTCCGGCCAAGATGAGGAAAACACCAAGGTCTTGGACAGTGGATTCGGGAGATGTAATGTCGTCAAAGTCAATTAGGCCAGCGAATTGAATAATAGGTTCGCTGCCCGGAACCGGTTCTCCACCCATCACAGCGAAGGTCGCCTCTCCTGCCATCCACTCAAAAATCCCTTCTGCATAGTTAAGTCCCACCATTAATCCAACGGCTATTTCGGGATCTAGATCGGCACCTGCGAACGAACCTACACCTTGATTTTGCATCTCATCCCGGATCGTATTTTCGATTTCTGACCACATCTGATTTAGGCCAAATAAGGACATCATGAATACGGTGTCTGAAGGCAAGTAAGTGGCTGATATCAAGGTGTTGCTTTCTGGGAAATGCAAGGTATCTTAAGCAACGTCACTAGTAATGGTGAACTTGACTCCCATGTCTAAGAACGAGGCTGACCCGCCTGAAAAGTCGGCAGGTCGTCCTGAAATAAGGCGAACTGGCTCCTTTCATCAGCGTCTAATGTAGATGGGACGGAATTTATGACTTCGTCCACATTCAGATAAAATGATGCGAAGCGCGGGTACTGCGAGGTTAAAAACGTCCTGTGGAGAACGAATCACCGCCCGGTCTTCAGGCTGCAGCGATGTGAGCCGACGACCTAGCTCCAGCGCAGCCAGCAACGGGCATGCCTTCGCCTCGCTAATGCTGTGCAGGTTGCATAGCGCCCCGTACGTCGCTTTGCCCAGACCACCGAGGCCATTGAATGTGGACAACACTCTGGAGGCCAGAGTCAGGACGTTTTCGCCTTCAGATCCAATCCGTAGCAGGATTGCAATGAGTTCGGAATTGCTCAGATAGCTGGGGCCGTACTCTCGCAAGCGCTCCCTGGCCGCTCGCGCTGCGGCATATCCCGGATCATTGTGGCGTAACGCGGTTCGATATCTGTGGCCAAATCATCACCTATAGATGGTATGCGGTGGAGATGCCCATAGTTTAATTCCGACCATAGCGGATGCCAACCCTAGCATTATATCGGAGGTCGTGGCGCTATATCCACGGTGACGTTCGCGGTGAAGTTGTTATGAGAGCCCTTGCTGAGTTGCCCGGCTTAACTCCAGCGATTAATGATTTCGTCCGTCAACCTGACCCCTAACCCGGGAACGGTGGGCACGTGAACGAAACCGTCCTCAATGACCAGAGGCTCAATGAACAGCTCTTCGTAGATGGCCGTATGGGTAGGGTCGAACTCCAGCAACTGTGTTTCGGGAAGCGTCGCCATTAAATGCAGTGTGGCCGCAGTTCCAACGCCGCTGGAGTAGTTGTGCGGGCTGGGAATGACGTTGTTGGCAACGGCGTCGTTGCAGATTTGCCGCGCCTGTTCAATGCCACCACAGCGCAGGATGTCCGGCATGGCGAAGTCGCAACCTTTGGCCGCAAACATCGGAGCAAAGCCTTGAGTGGTGTAGAGATTCTCTCCTGTGGCGATCTTCATTGGCAATGCATTACGCAACTGGGCGTGGCCTTCGAAATCCAGAGGCGACAGCGGCTCTTCATACCAGAACAGGTCTGAAGAAGACACTTGCCGACCGAACTCCATTGCTCGATCACGCTGAAATGCCGTATTGACGTCCACCATGAATCCGATACCAGGGCCAATGGCGGCTCGTACAGCCTCAATTCGCTCAATGTCCCGTTGCTCTTCTCCCGGACCGCCGACGTGGGTCTTCATGTACCGAAAACCCCGCTCGACGTAGCTGTTGGCCGTCTCAACCATGCGCTCGACCTCTTCCCAATGCAGGTCACTAGCATAGGCTTCAATCCGGTCCCGTGTCTTGCCGCCGAGCAGTTCGCAGACAGGCACGCCCTCCGCCTGCCCCCAGATATCATGGCAGGCCACCTCAATGGCGCTGATGCCGCAGAGTACGGAACCGCCAGTCTCCCAGAACGCTCTTGAACCGAATAGCTTCGTCCAGAGCGCCGGTATGTCGGTCGGGTCCAGTCCGATGGACATCGGCCCCAGGCGATTGGCCACGATACCTTCCATCAGCTGATCGTCGCCGAAAGCGTCGCCGACACCTGTAATACCAGCGTCGGTCTCTACCAGCACAAATGTAAAGATACGCTGGTCCCTTCCACCCTGGGCGTTACGCTGGGGTCGATCCAGAGGGCGTTTCAACTGGACTGTCCGAACATTTGTGATTTTCAAGAGAAGCCCGCTCCTTGATACTTTTCATTAGCTGTTCGCCGCCGATCACTATGGCAGCCACACAGGGAGTCTAGTCGACCTTCCAAAGAACGTCCATCTCGCAGGCATGCTTGACGAAATCACGAGGCAGAGCCAACTGGGTTATCCATTCGGCAAAGGCATCCAGATGTTTTTTAAGAAGCCCCTGAATATCGTCGTCGACAAGATTGCCATCTGAATCGAAACGCATGGGTGAGAACGCCGAGATCTGAAGTCCTGGTTTGATCATCACTATGGAGCCCGTTTCACAAGGGGTTTCGAGAAGCTGCATCTGGGCCCGCGCCGTACCTGCCCGGTTTCCAGCGCCAATGATGGTTGCGGGCTTGCCCATTAGGCCGCCCTGCTCCCTGTCCCTGGAAGCCCAATCGATAGCATTCTTTAGCACGCCAGACGTTCCCCAGTTGTATTCTGGAGTTGCGAACATGACTGCATCCGCCTCGCGCACGGCGGTCTTCAACGCCACAACAGGCGTTGGGTCTCCCTCTGATTCGAGGTCGCCGTCGTAAAAGGAATGTCCCTGATGTCGAAGATGCTGACTTCCATTCCATCAGGCGTAACCTCTTGGGCCGCACGTAGCAGTCCGCTGTTGAAAGACGCCTTGCGGAGGCTCCCGGATATGCCCAATACACGAAGGTTAGTGCTGTTCATATCTTTTCCCTTAACCTGAAACATTACCTGCCGAACAGTACCTATTTCTCATTTATTGCATAAAATGAGTCTTATCAATGGATGGACCTCAAAACCAGTCCAGGTCAACAGCCTTTCCCGTCGCCAAAGTTCTTCGTAACCAGCAAAGTGTTGAGGCTGCTTTCAGAGTGTTGGGCATGGAACTATCAGCCGCCAATGGCCTGCAATCTACATAACAGTGTTGCGCTATTGACGAGGGACACTCGGTAGGGTTGAATGGTCGCAGCATGTACTAAGCTGGCGAAAGGGAGGTGGTCGTATGGCAGAAACCGATTTGAAATTTGCCGGGTCAATACCCGAGATATATGACGCGTACCTCGTCCCGATGATCTTCGAAACATATGCGACAGACATTGCCAAACGCGTCGCTGTTCTTTCGACAAAAGCCGTACTGGAAACAGCGGCAGGAAGTGGCGCGGTGGCTACATATCCGGAAAGATTCGGGTTCACGTTTTCACGGCTACGCGCTGCGTAAATTTCGCCTTGCCTATAAAAATTTAATGAAATAAAAGGAAGATAAATTGATTAACCGAAACCGCCTGGTGAAGACATTCATGGACCTGGTCCAGATCGACAGCCCCTCTGGTGAGGAAGAGGCCATGGCTCAGGAGATAACGCGCCGCCTGGAGGGCTTCGGCTTCAAGGTGATGCGAGACGAATATGGCAATCTGGTCGCCAACGACGGCGGTGAGAACCCCATACTACTCTCGGCGCACCTGGATACGGTGGAACCCGGTCGGGGGATTAAGCCTTCCATCGATGGTGACCGGATCGTATCCGATGGCACGACCATTCTGGGCGGTGACTGCAAATGCGGTATCGCTGCCATTATGGAGGCCCTGGAGTCGATCATCGAAGACGGCATTCAGCACATCGGTCTCGAAGTGGCCTTCACCCGCGAAGAGGAGATTGGCCTGGTGGGCGCGCGCAACCTCGACCTATCGCTGATCACCTCCAAAGAAGCCATCGTATTTGATGGCGAGGGTCCCGCCAGCCAGATCACCTCAGCCAGCCCGACCTACATCGGATTCGACATCGAGATCACAGGCCGGGCAGCGCACGCCGGCGTAGAACCTGAGAAGGGTATCTCAGCGATTCGCATTGCCGCGGAGCTAATAGTTCGTCTTCCCCAGGGCCGGCTGGACGATCAGACGACCTTCAACGTAGGTTCCATCGAGGGCGGGACCGTCCGCAATGCTGTCGCAGAGACGACTTTGGTGCGTGGAGAGTTCCGCAGCCGTAGCATCGAGTCGCTGGACGAAATTCGTGCGCAGATCTCTGATGCAATTACAGAGGTCAGTGCGATGTTCCCAGAGGCCGCCATTGAAAACCACCTGCACACCGAGTTCGAGACCTACACTCTAACCGACGACGATCCGGCCACAGCCCGGGTTAAAGCGACGCTGCAGGAATTGGGCATGGAGCCAGTTATGCGACCGTCCGGAGGCGGTACCGACGGCAACGTCTTCCGTCTCAATGACATCAGCGCCGTGGTAGTGGGCATGGCCGATCACGGCATGCATACGGTGCGGGAGTACGTCGTTATCCCGGAACTGGTCGATACGGCTCACCTCTGCGAAGCCCTACTACGGAAGCCGTAAACGTTGGCCGCAACATTAACCTACTACGGTCATTGCGCCTTTCTATGGGAAGGAGAGAGCGGCTCAAGGCTGCTGATCGACCCCTTCGGCAACTCGGAGGAGAAGCTCTGGTTTCCCGAACCCTTCCCGTCACTGGCTGCCGACGTTGTCGCGGTGACTCACGACCATTTCGACCACAATCACTTTCACAGAGTGCCCGACTGCCCTACGGTGCTTCGTGGGGAAGGCAAATTCACCTTCAATGAATTCACGATAGAAGGTGCCACGGACATTCACTCTGGTCGCTCTGGTCTGCTGGGCATGAAGAACACTGTTTTCACTATAGATGTCGGAGGAGTCATGTATTGCCATATCGGCGATAATCGCCACGACATGCCGGACGCCGTTGCTCGTTCTGTCGGTGACATCGATGTGCTGTTGATTACGGTGGACGACTCCAAGCATCTGCTCAGCTATGAGCAGGTCGACGAGTTAGTTGCCCGGTTGGCTCCGCGGGTTGTGATACCAATGCATTACTACATTCCCAAATTGACCTCCGTAGAGTCCACGCTCGAATCGGCAGAAGGCTGGCTGGAAACGCAGAACAACGTCCGATACTTAGGTGCCGACAGCTTTACGCTAGGTCAAGACGATATTCCGACCTCGCGACAGGTCTGGGTGATGACTTATGCCAGCGAATGACTTGATTGATGTACGGTTGGCATACGGCAGGGAGGGCCTAACCGTACGGCTGCCGAGAGACAGGACTACCGTGATCCAGCCGACATACGTTCCCGGCCTCCCGGACCAGCTCGGAGCGTTGCAGGCGGCATTGCGCAACCCCATGGGAACCAAGCCTTTAAGGCAACTGGTGCAACCGGGGCAGACCATTGCCATCTCGGTATGCGACATCACAAGGCCAATGCCAAGCAGAGTTGTATTGCCCGCAGTCCTGGCGGAGCTAGGCCACATACCGAGTACCGACATATCCATACTGGTAGCAACAGGGACACATCGGGCAAACTCTGAAGATGAGCTTGCGGGAATGCTCGGTCCTGAGGTGGTCGAAAACTACCGGGTCATTAACCACACTGCTTTCGACAAAAGCACACTCAAACGTCTCGATGACACGCCTACAGGAATTCCCGTTTACCTAAATGAGGTCTGGGCCGACAGCGATTTCCGAATCACGACCGGATTTGTTGAGCCTCACTTCTTTGCCGGATTCAGTGGTGGCCCCAAGATGATCGCCCCTGGTCTGGCTGGCTTCGAAACCATCATGAAGCTGCATGATGCAGAGATGATTGGTAACCCAAAGTCCACGTGGGGCATTACGGTCGGCAATCCCATTCACGACGCTGTACGAGGTATCGCCAAACAGACCGGGGTAGACTTTAGCCTGGACGTGACGATTAATCGCGATCATCAGATTACCAGTGCCTATGCAGGAGAGATGTTCCAGGTGCATGGCGCTGCCTGCCAAGTGGCCAAGCACTCAGCAATGCAAGCCGTGGACGCTCCTTTCGACGTGGTCCTCACCAGCAACAGCGGGTATCCCCTGGACCAGAACCTGTACCAGGCCGTCAAGGGTATGTCTGCTGCAGTTCAGGTTGTCAGGCAAGACGGCACGATTATTTGCGCTGCGGAATGTTCGGACGGTGTGCCTGTTCATGGGCAGTACCAGGAAATTCTAGCGTCAGCTGCAGGGCCATATGAGTTGCTGGACATGATTAACACGCTAGGTTATGACAGGCATGATCAGTGGCAAGTGCAGATTCAGGCCCAGATACAGACCAGGGCGCGAGTGCTGTTCAAGTCGTCATTCCTATCCGTAGATGAAGTCCGCGCAGCACACCTGGAGCCTGTATACGACCTGGCCTCCGCTGTGACGGAAGCCTTGGCCGGATATGGTTCTAATGCCCGTCTATGCGTGTTGCCCGAGGGACCGCAGACCATTCCCTATTTAAAATAGGCTGGCCGGTAGTTCAGTAAGAACAACAAAAACCCAAACCTGAAATCAGACCTGGGTTCTTATTATTGTCGAATTACCTTATCTCATTTTCCAAGAAACAAGGATAACTGAGGAATCTAGGCGACCTGTACGACGGCGCCTGCTGCTTCGAGTTTGCCCTTGACCTCATCGGCCTCGCTCTTGCCAATGCCTTCCTTGACAGCGGTAGGGGCGGCCTCAACTAGCTCTTTGGCCTCTTTAAGGCCCAGAGTGGTGACCTCACGAACGGCCTTAATGACGTTAATCTTGTTAGGACCGATCTCCTGAATGGTCACGTTGAACTCGGTCTGCTCCTCGGCGGCTGCCTCTGCGGTGCCAGCTACACCCTGAACGGTGGCCATGGTTACAGGTGCGGCTGCACTAACGCCGAACTCTTCTTCCAATGACTTAACCAGCTCGGAAAGCTCCAGGACAGATAGGCCCTTAATGGACTCTAAGATCTCTTCTTTTGTTGCCATTTTATTATCTCCTCAGGAATACTTAGTTTACGAAAATCGAAATATTAGCTTGCTTGCTGCTCCAATTTGGTTACCTGTCCCTGCAGTACTCGCGCAAGTCCAGATAGAGGACCGTTTAGAACATTTGCCAAACCAGTGATTGGACTCTGTAGCTGACCCAACAGTTGGGCAATAAGTTGGTCCTTGCTTGGCAGACTGGCCAGTTGCTCCACCTGTTCAGGACTCAGTATTCGGCCATCCAGCACAGCGCCCGTAATCGAAAGTGATGAGCGGCTGTCTTTTATGAAGTCCGACAGGGCCTTGGCTGGCTCAGTTGGCTCGCCGTAACCAAAGGCAATTGCGCTTTGTCCCTTTACGATTTCCTTGATCTGCGACTGACCAGCTTCATCCGCGGCACGGTAGGCCAGGGTGTTTTTGACCACCCTGTAGCGAACGTCTTTGGCTCGCAAGACGCGTCGCAGGATCGTCATGTCACCAACGGACAAGCCATTGTAGTTCGTGGAAATGACGATAGTGGATCCATCAAGCCACTCCTTGAATTCCTTTACTGCATTTATTTTCTTCTCAGTCGGCAATATTCACCTCACCTATTTTAGTCAAACAAAAAGCCCTGAGCCGCAGACTCAGGGCCTGAACGTAATCAAACGTCCTGACTAACTTAATTTCCTAAGAGTCTGCCTAGGCGGGCCAATGATTTATCTGCGATTCATTTATGAACTGCAGACCCGCTGTCTGTGGCGACTAAATTATTCTGCTTTAAGTGCTGTTGCGCTGGCAACATCCATCTGTATGCTTGGTCCCATAGTCGTCGTTATGAATGCGGACCTTATGTAAGCGCCCTTAATTCCACCGGGTCGGGCTCTTATGACATTTTCCATCAGTGTGCTCAGATTTTCAAGGAGCTGACTTTCGTCGAAGCTTACTTTTCCGATTGGTACATGGATGATAGAGGACTTGTCTACCCTGTATTCCACTCGGCCTAGCTTGGCTTCACGGATTGCCTGGGCCAGATTCTCAGGAGCTACAACGGTTCCCGTCCTAGGATTTGGCATAAGCCCTTTTCGTCCTAGAACACGTCCGAGCGTTCCGACCTTACCCATCATGTCAGGAGTGGCTATAGAAACGTCAAATTCGGTCCAACCATCCTGGACTTCTTTGATAAGGTCATCAGAGCCGACGAAATCTGCACCGGCCTCTTTAGCCAAGGCTTCACTCTCGCCCTGGGTGAACACGGTAACTCGTACCGTCTTGCCTATGCCATGTGGCAGAAGAGCCACACCGCGAATCATCTGGTCGGCATGACGCGGGTCAGAACCGGTCCTGAGGTGCAATTCAACCGTTTCGTCGAATTTGGCTGGAGCGACTTTCTTGGCTAAGGCGACTGCTTCGTCGGGCTGATACTCCCTTTCGGACTCAACCTGAGCTGCGGCCTCTGCATAACGTTTTCCTGGCTTTGGCATTCGTAATCATCCTTTGCATAGAAGGCCCATGAGGCCATGTATGCTGATTGAGTTATTCTACTTCAATACCCATACTGCGAGCTGTGCCTTCAATGATCTTGATCGCACCATCGATGTCCGCCGCATTGAGATCATTCATCTTCATCTCGGCGATCTCCTGGATTTTAGCCCTGGGTACTCTGCCGACCTTGTCGGTTCGCGGATTGCCGCTCCCCTTTTCGATGCCGGCGGCCTTTCGCAAAAGGTCTGAAGCGGGAGGGCTCTTTGTAATAAAGCTGAAAGAGCGGTCTTCGTATATGGTAATTTCCACTGGAACGATGTTGCCAGCTTGAGAAGAAGTCTTTTCGTTGTACTCCTTCACGAAGCCCATGATGTTAACTCCGTGCTGGCCAAGAGCAGGACCCACCGGTGGTGCCGGTGTTGCCTTTCCAGCCTCAATCTGGAGTTTAACCGTTGTCATTACTTTCTTTGCCAATTAATGCTTCCTTTGGGTTATACCCGTTCTATTTGTAGGAAATCCAATTCCACAGGAGTTTCGCGTCCAAAGAAGGACACGAGCACTCTGACCTTAGAGCGTTCCACATATACCTCGTCAACAAGACCCATGAAGTCTACGAAAGGCCCGTCTGAGATGCGTACCATCTCGCCTTTGGCGAAACCGATTCGCACTCGCGGTTGATAAGTTGTCATAAGGTTCAGTATGGAATCTACTTCCTTCTGTTCCAGCGGTACCGGTTTCGGGCGAGCATCCCGCTCGTCTTCTGCGGATACAAACCCCGTTACACCTGGGGTATTTCGGACCACGTGCCAACTTTCGTCGTCCATGAGCATTCGCACAAGAATATATCCTGGGAAAATACGCTGTGGCACGGAAACACGCTGGCCGTTCTTGATTACGATCTCTTCTTCAGTGGGAACTACCACCTGAAGAATTTTGTCTTGTACATCCATGTTGGAGATCCGCTGTTCAAGATTTTTCTTGACGCGGTCTTCTTGCCCGGAATAGGCATGCAAAATATACCAACGTGGTTCTATTTCTTCACTTTTACTGACAGTCATATATCAACCGCCCAGAATGACACTGAAGATACGAGAAAAGAGGAAGTCAATGGCGCCCAAGAAGACACCGACCGCCGCCGCAACGCCAATCACCATTAGTGACAGACGAAAGGTATCCTGGCGTGTAGGCCAAGTCACCCGGCGCAACTCAGATACTACATCACCTAAAGCACGGATCCCCATGGCGCGTCTTACCGCTTGGGATCCGAACCTACGTGGTGCGCTAGGATTACGGGCCATATATATTAACGAACCTCTCTATGCATTGTGTGAGCTCTGCAACGTGGGCAGAACTTCTTTAACTCAATACGTTGAGGATCGTTCCGTCGGTTTTTCGACGAATGATAGGTTCGTTCTCGGCAATCAATACAGCCGAGGTTAACAAGTATTCGATTTCCTGCTCTGCGTGCCATAATCGCTTTCTAAAAGAAGGCCGCGAGATAATCCCGCGGCCTTCGCATTCATTTCGTTCAGACCTAGTCGTTGACCTTTGTAATAACGCCAGAGCCAACCGTTCGGCCACCCTCGCGTACTGCGAAGCGTAACTGTTCAACGACAGCTACAGGCATGATCAGTTTCACCTTCATCTCAATGTTATCACCAGGCATCACCATTTCGGTGCCCTCTGGCAGGATGATTTCGCCAGTGATGTCGGTGGTCCGGATGTAGAACTGAGGCTTGTAACCGTTGAAGAACGGCGTATGCCTTCCACCCTCATCCTTACCGAGTACGTACACCTGCGCGTCGTAATCGGTATGTGGTGTTATGCTGCCTGGTTTGGCAAGCACCTGTCCGCGCTCCACGCCTTCGCGCTCAATACCGCGAAGAAGAAGACCAACGGCGTCTCCTGGCTCTGCCTCGTCCAGAAGCTTGTGGAACATCTCAACACCGGTGACTGTGGTAGTGATGGTCTCCTTCATGCCGACGATCTCAATCTGATCGCCAACCTTGACGATACCCTGCTCGACACGTCCCGTAACAACGGTTCCGCGTCCCTTAATGCTGAAGACGTCCTCAATGGGCATGAGGAAAGGAAGATCCTTCGGGCGATCAGGAATAGGAATGTAGCTATCTACAGCATCCATAAGCTCCCAGATACCCTTGCCCCACTCGGAATCCTTGGACACATCGTCCGCCTCTAGGGCCTTAAGAGCACTTATGCGAACAAAGGGAATGTCGTCTCCTGGGAAGCCGTAAGAAGTGAGCAACTCGCGAAGCTCCATCTCGACCAACTCCAGAAGCTCTTCGTCCTCCATGGCGTCAACCTTGTTCAGGGCAACGACGATGGCTGGCACTTCCACCTGGCGGGCCAGAAGGATGTGCTCTCGGGTCTGAGGCATAGGGCCATCAGGCGCGCTAACGACTAGAATGGCCCCGTCCATCTGGGCGGCGCCAGTTATCATATTCTTAATGTAGTCAGCGTGACCAGGACAGTCCACGTGCGCATAATGCCGACTTTCGGTCTCATATTCCACGTGCTGAATGGCGATAGTTACGCCGCGTGCCTTTTCTTCAGGCGCGTTGTCAATCGTGTCGAAAGGCCTATAGTCGGCCAGACCAGCTGCGCCGAGCACCTTTGTTATTGCCGCCGTCAACGTTGTCTTTCCATGGTCTACGTGACCAATTGTTCCAACGTTTAGATGTGGCTTAGTCCTCTCGAATTTTTGCTTTGCCATTCCTGACATCTCCTCCAATTTATGGAGCCCACAAGCAGATTTGAACTGCTGACCTCGTTCTTACCAAGAACGCGCTCTGCCAACTGAGCTATGTGGGCCTTTAATTAGGTTACTGATCCGATATATAAACGATAACTTAACTTCGATTTAAACGATAATTGTGGTGGAGGGAGTAGGATTCGAACCTACGTAGCCGCAAGGCGCCAGATTTACAGTCTGGTGGATTTAACCACTCTCCCATCCCTCCGGGATATAACTTTTTTACCCAATGCGATTACCACCTGAAGTCAACTATTTAAGCTGTCTCCAGTGCAATAATCCAGTCTATCACAGGGCACTACCCAAACCAAGGTATTGTCATAATTTGGGCGCACGGACTCTATTGTTAAACGTCCATATCAGGGAAAGGGTAAGCCCCAGAGGGGACTCGAACCCACTAACCTGCCGATTACAAGTCGGCTGCGCTACCGGTTGCGCCACTGGGGCACCTGTCTCAAATGGCCGTTGATACCGGATGGACTAATCACTTCGGCCTACAACAAAGGAGGCTAGACGCCACATAGTGTTGGCCACTAGCCTGCTTCTAATTTATTGTAAATGATGTCCAATACTCGGTCAACCGATATTTCGCACTTTGCACGTCAATAAAAGTAGCCGCGACGTGGTTGATGGAAGTATCGGCCGCACCTAGTTCCGCTTCCGGCAATTCCCCTAAGCCCCAGAGGGTTCAGGACTCCAGCAACTGATCATCCGCTTCACGCTGGATGGTGCGATAAACCTCTTGAAGTGGCAAGTTTTCGGCAGCAGCAATTCGCTTGGCGTGCTCATACTCGGGAGCCACGCTGACGGTCACACCCTCCAGACGTTTGACCTTTACCGAAACGGTTCCATGTGCTGTTTCGATGTCCACATTCTGGCGTTCTGCTTCGTAACGCTCCAGTGGCCGCACCCGAACTCCCAGCGTCGACGTCTCTTTCATGACCATGTTAATGGCCATGGCCTCAAGGTCGCTGTGAACGATGGCGCTCAACATAGTCGCTGGCCTGTTCTTTTTCATCTGTATAGGGGTGAACCAGACATCTTTGGCGCCTAGTTCGAACAGCTTCTCCTGAACGTACCCCAGCATCTCGCCAGTCATGTCGTCCAGGTTGGTCTCTATCAACCGCATGTCGGCGTTGTATGTCGCGCCGGTCTCGTTGCCAAGCCAAAGGGCCAGAGCATTCGGGTACTGCGAGGACTCCCGTGTTCCAAGACCGTAGCCTATTCGGTCAACATTTAGGCTCGGCTGCTGGAACGTGGCAAGCGTCGTCAGAATAGCCGCCCCTGTTGGAGTGACCATCTCGCCGGTGTTCGTGGCGTTACCTGGGGGCGGTACCACGGGAGCTCGCGCCATGGCGAACAGAGCAGCCGTTGCAGGAGCGGGAACGGGCATGAGGCCGTGCTCCGTCTTGACTATGCCGGAACCAGATGGGAATGGAGAGCAGTAGAGCCGCTCAATCCCCAGTAGCTCGAGGCCGACTACTCCGCCTACGACGTCAACCAGAGTGTCGACCGTGCCCAGCTCGTGGAGATGAGTCTCGTCCGCGGGAGTGCCGTGGACGGCTGATTCCGCCTCGGCCATACGTCGGAATACCGCGCAAGAGCGCTGCACCACCTTCTCTGACAGGTCTGATGCTTCAACGATAGCTATGAAATCTGAGAAGTTGCGCTTGCGGTCACCGCCGTTATTCAGTTCTACCACAAGGTGGGTTCCATCAAGTCCGCCTCGCTGAGACCTCTGCTGAGTCAACGTGTACCCGTCGACTTTTAGCTTGGCCAGTTCCGTGTTTAAATCGTCCAGCGAAACGCCGGAATCTAATAGAGCGCCCAGAATCATGTCACCGCTGGCCCCGCCAACACACTGTATGTAAGCACTTCTCATATTGGTCCCCTTGAGCAATTTGACCTTACAGAATTCTTGATTTTCTAACTATTGTCGCTTTGGTCCTAGTTGTTAATTAGCCGTACCTTGTCGTGCCATGAGCCCTAAACCAATGGCCTGCCTTATGTGTCTCACTGATATTGGCTTTAGTGCATTCAAGTTGGTTTCCAAATCGGATGCTTCCCCTGCATGTAAGCACCGCTGAAATCCTAATCGTGAGGCTTCCTGTAGACGGCGTTCCAATTGAGGAATACGCCTCACTTCTCCGGTCAAGCCCAGCTCACCGACGGCGGCCAGGCCTGGGTCCACTGGCTCGTTGCGATGACTTGACGCTATGGCCAGTGCCACCGCCAAATCAGCGGCTGGCTCACTTACCTTCAAGCCGCCAGTCACGTTCACGATGACATCTTGGCTGGCTAGCTGAATGCCGGCACGTCTACTAAGTACGGCACAAACCAGAAGTAGCCTGTTATGGTCGATTCCCGTAGCCACTCGGCGAGGTGTGGGCAAAACAGACGGACTTGTTAAAGCCTGCACTTCAACCAGCAGAGTGCGAGTGCCTTCAAGCATTGGCATGACGGCAGACCCTATGGCCCCGTTAGCACGTTCCGCCAGCAGGCTCCTGGATGGGTCGGTCACGTCTTGCAGTCCTTTGCCCGTCATCTCGAAAACGCCCACCTCGTTAGTGGAGCCAAATCGATTTTTGACACTTCTAAGGATTCGCCAAGAACTGACGGGGTCTCCTTCCATGTACAAGACAACGTCCACCATGTGCTCCAGGACTCGTGGGCCTGCAATGTCCCCACCCTTTGTGACGTGGCCGGTCAGTATCACCGGCACATCTTTAGCCTTGGCCCAGTCCAGCAGCTTTCGGGCGCACTCACGAATCTGTGTGACGCTGCCCGGTTCGGACGAAACATCTCGATCGTATAATGTCTGAATGGAGTCAACGACTGCCAGAGCCGGCACCTCATCGTCCAATTGAGATAGGACGTCCCCTACCTCAGTCGCTGGTGACAGATAAAGGTTATTGCCGTCCACACCCATTCTGTCCGCCCTTAGCTTTATCTGTGATGCAGACTCTTCTCCGGATACATAAAGGACTCTATTCCCCGTCCGGGCCACATCTCCAGCTAAGCGAAGGAGAATAGTCGATTTGCCAATTCCAGGATCACCAGCCACTAAGATTAGTGAGCCTCGAACGATACCTCCGCCGAGAACTCTATTGAACTCATCTGAAGAGGTAGTCATCCGCGGAAAGTCATCTGTGGAAATGTCCGCCAGCTGGAGTGGCTTATTTTGTCGCCCATCAATCCAGGACCGGCGCTGCGCACTCGCAGGCTGTCTGACTTCACCCAATGTATTCCAGCTGCCACAGGAAGGACATTTACCTTCCCATTTAGGCGTGTCGTTACCACATGAGTCACAGACGAAGATCGTCTTTTCTTTTGTTCTTGGCATGTCCCTACTATCCCACAGCGTAAGCAGTGAATATTCAGCGGTTATAGCAGGTGCCATCTTAGCAAAACCCATATCAGAACAATAGTACCAATTTAAGAATTTAGTACCTTCTAATGCCGCCTTAGAAAAGAGGGGCGTCTATTTAATCAATAAACAAAGGCCTAGACACGTCAAACGCATCCAGGCCTTTGTAAACTAAATCCTGTCTTATACGATTATGCTACAGGCAGAGCTTCTTTCTTTTTAGCGTTAACGGAGATGCTTTCGTCTTCGACATCTACAACCGCCGTATCGCCAGGGTTTAGCTCTCCGCCTAGGATTGCGTCAGATAGCTTATCTTCGATCTGATCTTGAATCACTCTACGCAACGGCCTAGCGCCGAACTGCGGGTCGTAACCAGTCTCAGCTATCCATTCTTTTGCGGCATCTGTGACTTCCAGGTTAATGCCCTTCTCAACCAGGTTTGATGACACATCAATAAGCATGAGCTTAACGATGTCAATCATGTGCTCCCGAGACAGGGCATGGAAGACCACCTGCCCATCTATGCGGTTGAGGAACTCGGGCCTGAAGAACCGTTTCACCTCATCTGTCACGTTGTCACTCATTCTCTGGTAGGCATGCTCTGCATCCTGTGCGCTGTCGGCCAACGACGAGAATCCGATTGCGCGGTCCTGCCTAATCAAGTCTGAGCCAATGTTGCTGGTCATAACGATGATTGTGTTTCGGAAATCTACCTTACGCCCCTTGGCATCTGTTAGGTGGCCGTCATCGAAGATCTGCAACAGAATGTTGAACACATCAGGATGAGCCTTCTCGATCTCGTCCAATAGGATTACCGAGTAAGCCTTTCGCCTAACCGCTTCAGTTAGCTGGCCACCCTCGTCGTAACCGATGTAACCAGGGGGTGCGCCAACCAGTCTTGCCACGGAGTGACGTTCCATGAATTCCGACATATCAATTCGGATCATAGCATCTTCGCTACCGAACATGAATTCGGATAGCTTCTGAACCAGATAGGTCTTGCCGACGCCTGTTGGTCCTAAGAACAGGAACACTCCTGTTGGCCTCTTAGGATTCTTCAGTCCGGCCCTGGCCCTTCTTACTGCCTTAGCTATTACGTTGATGGACGCGTCCTGGCCCACGACCTGTTCGTGCAGGACCTCTTCCATCTTTACCAGTCGCTCAGTCTCGGTCGCGGCCAGCCTGGTTACCGGAATTCCGGTCCACATGCTGACGACTTCGGCGATATCTTCTTCTCCAACGCTAGGAGTCTCATCGCCTCTCTCTGAATGCCAGTTGGTCTCTACCTCTTCTAGCTTCTCTGAGAGATTCATTTCACGATCGCGAAGCTCTGCGGCATACTCGTACTGCCGACCCGATATGGCTTCGTTTTTCTCTTTACGTACGCTGTCTAGCATCTTCATTGACTCTTTTACTGACAGCGGAGCGGTCGAGAAATTGATGCGGACCCTGGAAGCAGCCTCGTCAATCAGGTCGATGGCCTTATCAGGCAAGAACCTATCCGCAATAAAGCGAGATGACATGCTAGCTGCTGCAGCTATGGCCTCATCAGTAATAACCAGTTGATGGTGCTCTTCGTACCGGGTCTTGATGCCGTGAAGGATCTCCACCGTCTCTTCGACAGATGGCTCTTCGACACGGACCGGCTGGAAGCGCCTCTCTAAAGCGGGGTCCCTCTCGACGTACTTACGATAATCATCGAGTGTGGTTGCTCCAATAGTTTGGAGCTCGCCCCTGGCCAGTGAAGGCTTAAGGATATTGGCCGCGTCTACTGCGCCTTCTGCAGCGCCTGCGCCGACCATGGTGTGAATTTCATCAATAAAGAGGACACAGTTGCCTGAGGCGCGGATCTCATCCACGACCTTCTTCAGGCGCTCCTCAAATTCACCGCGGTACTTGGTGCCCGCCACCAAAGCGCCCATGTCCAGAGTAACTAGACGTTTACCCTGTAGAGTGCTTGGTACATCGTTGCTGGCGATCTGCTGGGCCAGAGCTTCAACGATTGCCGTCTTACCCACGCCAGGCTCACCAATAAGGACCGGGTTGTTCTTCGTCCGGCGGCTGAGAATCTGCGTTACACGCTGTATCTCTTTGCTGCGACCAACGGTTGGGTCGAGCTTGCCGGCTCTGGCAGCCTGAGTCAGGTCAATGCCCAACTGATCGAGTGTGGGAGTCCGCGTCTCGGTGCGCGCGCTTCCGCTTCCACTACTACTACTACTGCCCTGAGGGCTCTGGGAAGACTGGGTAAGAATTCGGCTAGTCTCGCCGCGGACCTTATCCAGGTTTACTCCCAGGCTTTCGAGAACGCCGGCTGCTACGCCTTCGCCCTCGCGCATGAGACCTATAAGGAGATGCTCAGTACCGATATAGTGGTGGTTGAGACGGCGAGCCTCATCCACAGCTAACTCGATAACTTTCTTGGCGCGGGGAGTGAGGCCGATTTCTCCAGGGGTGGAGCGCTCACCTCTCCCGATTATAAATTCTACAGCTGAACGTACCTTATGCAGTTCCACGCCGAGGTTGGAAAGCACTCTGGCGGCCACGCCATCTGTCTCTCGCACTAAACCGAGAAGGATGTGCTCCGTTCCAATGTAATTATGATTGAAGCGCTGCGCCTCTTCTTGGGCCAAAGAAAGCACTCTGCGTGCCCTCTCCGAGAACTTTTCGAACCTACTTGCCATTTTTTCACTTCTCCTGGAAGGAGTTTTACGTCAGCGGAATTACCTGGGCTATATGATTTCCTCCTCCGCCGCCTTTAGACTAAGCCCCAACCGTCTTCGCTCCGGTTCGATCCTCAGGATCTTGAGCTTAACCTCATCCCCTTCTCCCACAACTTCCTTCGGGTGTTGAATCATCTGCGAAGCCAGTTCTGATATGTGTATCAGGCCTTCTATATTGCCTTCAACGCGGGCGAATGCGCCGAAGTTAGTAAGTTTCGTGATGGTCGCGTTAACTAGATCGCCAACTGCGTACCTGTCGTTGATCGTTTCCCAAGGCTCAGGCTGCAATCGCCTGAGGCTCAACGCGATTTTTCTGTTTTCAGTATCTACTCGCAAGACGAATACATCTACGTCTTGCCCCACCTGGACGATATCCTCGGGTGAATTGACGGGTCCCCATGACATTTCTGAGATGTGGATGAGTCCGTCCGCACCGCCGAGGTCTACAAAAGCTCCGAAGCTGCTTATTCCTGTTACCTTGCCTTTGCGGGTTTCGCCCTCTTGTAGCTCTTCAACTAAGCGCGCTTTCTGCTCGTCACGCCATTCTTGTACTGCTTGACGTTCGGAGAAGATTGCTCGATTGCGTCCGCGATTGATCTCAAGGATCTTGAGTTGCAATTCCTTGCCAATCTCTTGCGCGGCGTAATCTATCGGTGGGGTACTAGGTTGTTCAGGTGCTTCAACAGCAGGGGCATCTGTTTCCCCGTTTTCGCCTGTTACTCCAGAGGCCTGCGGCGGTTCTTCCGTCTGCATGAAGACTTCTCGGGAGACACTCACCAGCTGCGACATGGGTACGAAGCCCTGTATCTTTTGGACTTCTACAATGGCGCCACCACGATTAAACCCGACTACCCGCCCCTCGACTGTTTCGTTTGCTTCGAGCGACTTCTCAAGATCGTGCCAGCCTGTCTCTCCGACCGCCCTATCTACCGATAGTATGGCTGCGTCATCTGCAGATTCTGGCCTGACCACGAAGGTAACTATTCCGTCGCCCTCGTTGATTGCTGCGACCTCTTGTTCATCTAGAGTCCGCATTTCCCTTGGAGGAACAATGCCTTCGGCCTTATGTCCTATATGGACAACAATACCCTCGGCATCAACACGCATAACCACGCCTTCGACTACATCACCTCTTCTCAGAGGCTTCAGCGTCTCCATAGACTCAAGGAGCTGTTCCATATCCTCGGAGGGATCCAGCTCTTCGTCGTAGTCGTCGATGGAATCCAACTCGTCTTCCGGAGCGTTCGATGTCACGGCTATAAAGGCTTTCCTAAAAAGATTGGTGAGATGTCTTCATTATAGGTATATCGGCTAATACTGTAAAGTCGTAAACATCCGCAAAGAACGTAGATAATCAGGCACTTATCCTACTACTCATGTGGCTACTATTGCTATTAACCAGTCCGGTGTGTTGCATTGGCCTATTAATGACCGTAAGTAGCGGGAAATGGCGTAGCCTAGACTGTGTCGGGGTTAGCCGAGCGAGCGTGTTATGAAGGTGCTTTTGCCGGAGAATACAGGCCTCCGGTTGCAAATACAATAGGGTGAAGGGCTATTTTTAGAACACTGAGGCTGTGTGTCAAAAAAAGCCCCCTGGCGGTGACTTATTTTCCCACACCCTTGCGGATGCAGTATCGTCAGCGCTGAGGTGTTTCACTGCCGTGTTCGGGATGAGAACGGGTGGGTCCACCTCGCTAGAACCACCAAAGGACTTATTACATTTAGTATATGAACCGAGGTACACGAATGTCAATAATTTTTTACACAGAGTCACCAGATTGCTCACCAATTGCTTATCAGGTCTAGGCGAGTGATTAGGGGGCCAAACACCATGTTTTTTAGAACATACGGGATATTCATCAGCAGTAGGGAAGCCTGTATGGATATCAGTAGCATGATGTGGTTTCCAGCGTGGTTATGTCCCCTACCTGGCGGCGCGGCGGATCCTGCCTTTAACGGCGTGGCGCATCCTGCTGCGGGCTGAGCTTTCAAGCAAGACAAGGGCCTCCAGCCAAGAATGGCCAGGGGCCCTTTGAGAACTACTTCATGCAGAAGTGCCGTTTAACATCGATTTCCAGATGTAGGCTTAGTTACTGAGGTGCTTGTGGATGAATACGGTCATCACCTCAAGTGTCTCATCAGCAATCGGCAAAGAGAGATCTTTCAACAGGCCTTCGCCCGCGTACTCATCACCGAAGAAGGTCACATCGATCTCGCCACCCGCCTTTCGATACTGCACGATGAACTCGTCCAGGTCCGGCCGAGGATGAGACGCCTCGTACTCGCGTGCCACGCTCAGCATAGGCGGCAAGGATGTGCGCTCGCCACTAGCCAATATTCGAGCGGGCCCGCCCTCTATCATTGCCTCTTCTGTCAGCCAGTACTGGTCATGAAAAGCTGGTACGCGGTCGGCCATCCCTTCCGGAGGGGTTAGGCCTTCTCGCAGGCCCTTGGCATACCGATAGCGGCCTAGCGGGTCAGTCAATGGGGACACCAGGATTGCGCAGCCCACGGTTCCGTCCACATCATCGGAGCCCGCGGGAAGAGGCAGAGCAGAGTAGCGTGAGTCGTTTGGTCGAAGTCCCAGCAGCATTGACTGGTGGCCGCCGGTAGAGGTTCCCATTACACCGACGTTGTCCGCGCTGCCGTTCCAGCCCGCAGCCTGGGTCTTGCACCAGCGAATGCCATAGTGGATATCGGCCAGGGAAGCGGGGTACGATGCGACTGGGGGTACGCGGAAGTCCAGCGCAACCACAATGATGCCGTTCTTGGCCAGCGCCTCGTTTGGCACGTCTTCATCCTGGCGGCCGCCGTTGACCCAGGCTCCACCGTGAAGCTCAACCATAATAGGGAACGGTCCTGTCCCGAGGGGCCTGAAAACACGCGCCAGAAAGGCTGTATCGCCATGCTGCAGGTACTCCACTTCTGCGATGTCGACTTGATAGGACTGTGTAATAGTCATGTAGCTCTCCTATTTCGGTAATTTGTTAGGATAGGCGTTCGCCCAACTTACAGGCGACAGCCTTTTCGGTCAAGATGCCTCGTTTTCAGAGTCGATACCCCATAGGCGTTGCTTGCCGAGAAATTCATCTGTTTCATTGGCTTTCTTACTTAAAAGAGCCATGGAGCAACGTACAGTTTTTCTAGCCGGCGCTGTAATACAACGATGCAGATCTGAGTTCTTAAAATCCTACACCATATTCGCCTAAACATAGGATTAACGCTATTCGGTTTGCGTTTAAGGTTCTATATAACCCCCAAAGGGTAAGAATTCCCACCGATTATTGGCACAATAAGTTGTCTGGGGATTTGACATCAACGGCAAATAGCCATAGAGTGGCTCCCGTCCCTTAATTAAGTGTTTTCTTCTGTTCGTGTTGAAATTGAGGGAAGCCGAATCCATGTATGCCTCGTGAGTATCATGAGTTGCGAGGCTTTGAGCAATGAGGAGTGATTTTGAGAGTTCTACTTAGGTCAAAGATTCACCGAGCCTTTATTACCGAGTGCAATGAGGATTACATTGGAAGCATTCTTATTGACGGGGAGTTGATGGAACGCGTTGATCTTTGGGAGTACGAAAAAGTACTAATATGCGATATCACCAACGGTAACCGATTTGAGACCTACGCCATTGCTGGCGAAAGAGGCTCAGGCGTCATGTCCGTCCAAGGTGCTGCGGCGAAGTTGGTGGACAAGGGCGACTGCATAATCGTCATGTCTTTCGACGTTTCAGAGGAGCCCATCGAGCCCAAGATGATACTGGTGAACGAAGACAATGAATTTGTTGAGTACTTAGGAATAGAAAACTACGCGGAGCAGATGCGCTAGTTCTCTTTTTCTTTTGAATCTAATGACCGGTTGCCTACCCCGCCACTCGAAAGGGGTTAGACAACCGGTTTTTTGGGTTATTGTTGCCTTGGGGAACTGGGTACAACCGACTTGATAGTCTCTTGACCGCCTGTTATCCTGAGTGATAGCATCCGGACAAGCAAAAACACTATTTTGCACGAAAATGAATTAAATGGCTGGAGGTCTAGAAATGGCTAGTGCGCCAATCATCGAAGTGACAGAAACAGCAGCCCTCAAGCTTGAGGAAATCATAAGCGAACAGGGTGGCGAAGAAGGTTCTCTTCTTCGAATGATGGTAGTACCGGGTCCTCAGGGAAGCTTCCAGTACATGCTGGGCATGGAAAAGACGGCAAATGCCGAAGATTTCGTCATCGACGCTGCATCTGTGAAAGTTCTGGTTGATCCTGAAAGCGCACCTCTAGTGGAGGGAGCACAGATCGACTATGTAGATGGTCTGATGCGTAGCGGTTTCGTCATCAGCAATCCCAACTTCCAGCCTTCAGCGGGTGGCGGATGTGGTAGCGGAGGCGGAGGATGTGCCTGCGGCGGTGGCGGCGGAGGATGCGGCGGCGGCGAACCGGAGGCCCAGGTGGGCGGATGTGGTGCCGAGGGTGGTTGTGCCTGCGGAGGCCACTAAACTAACTAGATAATTGGTAGAATGAAAGCGGGGCGAGATATTCGCCCCGCTTTTTCTTTGTATTTAGTATACAAAATCAGATTATTTGGCGAGATAAGAAGAATTGCTGTTTCGATTTTTTGGCGAGTTTTCAAACGACCCACAAGCTGCCATACTCAATATTATTGGCTTCATTATTGCCCTGATAATTGCCATATCTGTGCATGAATTCAGCCACGCTCTGTCAGCTTATAGGCTGGGAGACAATACCGCGAAGAACCAGGGCCGCCTCACCTTGAATCCAAAGGCTCACCTGGATCCCATGGGAACAATCATGATTGTCTTTGCTGGCTTCGGATGGGGAAGGCCTACGCCAGTTAGCCCTTGGAATCTGCGAATTGGCGAAAAGGCCGGCATGGCAGTGGTTTCCGTAGCTGGTCCGATTTCGAACGTCATCGTGGCACTTATCACTGGAATAATCTTCCAGGTTTACATGAATTCAGGTACCGATTCGATACAGGTTGCCCGCATATTGCTCACAGTGATTCAACTGAATCTGGTGTTAGCCATATTCAATCTGCTACCTATAGCCCCTCTCGATGGTTTCAAGATAGTACTGGGCTTGCTGCCCAGGGATGCGGCGCTTTCCTTCGCAAAGACAGAACGCTACGGCATGATGATCTTGGTGCTGATAATCATGGGGGACGTTTTTCTCAACCTGGGTATATTGGGACGCGTCATCAGTCCAGTAATCAGCTTCCTTATGAGACTGGTTATTGGCCAGTAACGCGGCCCACACGCCTTATGGTAAACTGCTATGACGCTTTTTTCGTATAGTTCGTATAAATAGATTAAACGGGTGGCAAATGTAGGGATTTGGCCCTACGAACCTGGCAGGGGGAACAATTTGGAGCGCATAACGATAATAGGGACAAGCCCCATCGGCGTGTCTATTGGTCTTGCTCTTAAGAGCGCCAATTTAAAGAATACGGAAATCTTTGGGACTTCAGGCGACAGGCAGGCCTTGTCTATCGCGGAGAAGAGGGGCGCATACGACAAAACCTCACGGCTTTTGCGGGAGGCGGTCGAAGGCGCGCAGCTCATAATTTTGGACCTGCCTTTTGCTGAAATGCGTGAAATGCTCGAGGCTATCGGGCCCATTGTGGATGACGGTTGTGTCATAACTGATACCTGCCCTACCAAGGTCAAGGTTAAGGAGTGGGCAGAAGCATTCCTCCCCAAGGGCGTCAGTTTTGTGGGCGGCCACCCCTTGGTGAAGCGTGAACATAACATGATGGACGACGCCACGGCTACGCTGTTCACAGGTATCGAATACTGCGTAATGCCGGGGGTAACAGCCGACGAGCAGTCGGTGAAGACCGTAATTGGCCTGATTGAGATGATGAACGCAAGGCCTATCTTCCTTGATCCTCATGAGCACGACAGCTACATGACTGCGATGGACCTTCTTCCAGCGGTTATGTCATCAGCCTTCACTAGCACCATGTCAAACAGCCCGTCCTGGAGGGAGATGCACAAGCTCACAGGCAAGAACTTTGCCCAGATCTCTGGCCTGTCCGCACTTGATCCGCTGGATAATGACACGGCGTGCATCGCTAACTCAGAATCACTTGTTCATTGGATAGACCAGTTCATAAACGAGCTGTACGAGTTCCGCACCAAGATCAAGGACGGCAGTGAGGACCTGGTAACGGCGTTCATTGCTTCTTGGGAAGATCATGGCAAGTGGGAAGCCGGCGCCGTGGGCAAGGATGATGACAGCAATCGACTACCCACCTCTCGTGAATCCATGGCATCGGCCTTCTTCGGCGAGCGGCTCAGCAAGAGGTACAGCATTATCTCCGGTGGCGACAAGAGGGACTCCTGGATATACAAGAAATAATTCTCCCCGAATATGAGCGCAATCCAGAAATCGAGGAGCCGCCAGGTGGATAAGACTTCTGCTCAGCTCGAAGGCTCCGATTTAGAGGATAACCTTCTCCTAATAGTTCTCTCAGGCCCATCCGGAGTAGGTAAAGACGCCGTCTTATCCCGAATGCGTGAACGGGGAAGCAACGTCCACTTCACTGTTACTGCAACCACTCGTGCCATGCGCCCGAAGGAAAAGGACGGCGTTGATTACATTTTCCTTACACGAGAGGAATTCACTGGTTTGCAGGAAACTGACGGGCTCCTGGAAGACGCTGAGGTCTTCGGCAACCATTACGGCGTGCCGAAGTCCCAGGTCACTGACGCACTGGCCAGGGGGCAGGACGTCATTTTGAAGATAGACGTTCAGGGCGCGAGTACGGTTCGTAGCCTCTGCCCGGAGGCCCTCTTCATTTTCCTGGCCCCACCAGACAGAGATGAGCTGACTCGTAGGCTTCGTGAACGCAATACCGAATCTGATGAGGCCTTTGAGTTGCGGCTGCGCACTGCCTCAGCGGAACTGGAAAAATCGCAGCAGTTCGACTACGTCGTGGTCAACCAGACTAATGGGCTCGATCAGGCGGTAATCGAGATAGAAGATATCATAGACAGGGAGAAGCATCGCGTTTCCCCACGAAGAATAAGTCTAGACTGAGCTAGTCTGACTTCAGCCTGCGCAGCATGTCCTTGAGCCGCTCCTCATCCTCTGCAGAGTTTGTCGGTATAGAAAATGATATTGAACTGGCAAAAGACCCATATCGCTCTTTGATGCTATCCACGATCTTGTCGTAGGGCGCGACCACAGCAAAGGCTTCTAACATGTCGTCAGTAATCTCTTCGCCCATCTGATCCCACTGCCCGTCCACAGACATGCGATAGAGCTTCTGCGCCGTGTCGTTCCAGCCGTGGGTGTTCATCACTGGTGCGTAGCTTCGCGTAGAGGCATAGAAGGATAAGCTGTTCTTCGTCTCACGCATGTTAGCCTCAACCTCTTCGTCGCTGGCGCCTGTGACAATAAAGCCGCCGCCGTGAATATCGATATCCGCCAACGTTCTGCCAGCCTTGGCCGCACCCTTTTCCAGATTGGGCAGCACAACCTCTTTCGTATGCTTGGGCGTATTGAAACTGTGAAGCAGCACTCCGTCACAGACCTCACCGGCAACCTGCTGCATGCGCTCGTTGACAGCCGCGAGGTATATTTTTATGTCCGGATGCTCTATTGGCCCCGGGTCGAAGAACGGAGGCATCAGGTTGAAATTATAGAACTCGCCCTGAAAATTAAGTTTGGTATTTTGTTGCCAAGATTCCCAGACGGCCCTAATTGCCAGGATGTACTCGCGCATCCGTGCCGCTGGACTGCCCCACGGCATGTTGTAGCGCCTCACGATGTGGCCACGAACCTGACTGCCGAGTCCCAGATGAAATCGGCCCTCGGAAAGCTCCTGAAGGTCCCACGCCATGTATGCCGTGTCCATCGGGCTTCGAGCGAAGGCCAGGGCGATAGACGTCCTAACGTTCATCGTGGTCGAATGCTCAGAGGCCAGCGTTGCCGCGAGAAACGGGTTGTGCTTGGTCTCGTTTGTGGATATGAAGTCGTACCCCAGGTTTTCGGCCTGGGCTGTATCCTCGGGTATCTGACGAATTTCCCTACCTCGGACGCTTGTTCCGACTTTCATAATGATCGCCTCCTGGTCTAGCTGGTAACTTGTCATGCAATTCGACATTAAGTGGCTACACGACCGGCGAATTCTAGCAGACGAAGATATTTCGGGCATATGACGTCTAACAAGGTGCGCCGGACTTACCTCGTTTATAATGGCATCGCCTATAAATCGCCATTCCAGGAGATTACTCATGAGCGCTGACATTGGCCTGTTCGAGGCCATGAATACCCAGAGAGCCATCCGCTACCTGAAACCGGACCCTGTGCCGGACGAAATGATCTCGCAATTGATGGAGGCTGCCATCAAGGCACCCAGCGGGACCAACCAGCAGCAGTGGTCGTTTCTCGTGATAAAAGACCCCGAGCTGCGACGTAAGCTTGGCGACATATATCAGAAGGCGGGCCGCGCAGCCATTCCACGAATACAGTACGTCGAGGCGGAGAACAAGAAGCTTTTCAATTCCGCTGTTTATCTTGTCGACCATCTGGGAGAGGCCCCTGTCTTAATTCTCGCCTGCATTTCCCATGGTGGGTCGACAGGGCTAACGACCGGCGCGTCTATATACCCAGCTGTGCAGAATATTCTGTTGGCGGCGAGGGCGTTAGAGTTGGGCAGCGTGCTGACAACCTTTCACAAGGCATATGAGGCTGAGGTTAAGGAGATCCTGGGCATTCCGGACAACGTTGAAACCGCAGCATTACTACCTGTGGGATTTCTAGCGGGCGGAGTGCATTACGGCCCAACCAATCGGCGTTCTGTTGACCAGGTCGTTCATTGGGACCGATGGTAGCGCTTAGCCCTAGTCAAAGCCGCGTACTGGCCTTCTTTTGCAGGGGAATCCCGTTTGGTTTTCAGCAAAATTTTGATACAATTTCACGGGAAGTTCACCCATATATCAAGAAAAATTCATCGTCGGAGTTAGCCCATGACATACGAGTTCATTAATTACGAAAAGAAGGGCCGTATCGCCTACGTTACCATTAACCGCCCTGAGAGACTGAACGCGCTTCATCCTCCAGCCAACCAGGAGCTTTACCACGCCTTCAGTGACTTTCGCGACGACCCGGACGTGTGGGTTGCTATCATCACCGGCACCGGCGAAAGGGCCTTCAGCGCGGGTAACGACCTCAAGTACACCGCAGAGCACGGCAGGCGCGATCGTAGTCTCGATATCGCACGGTTTGGCGGCATTACGTCGAACTTTGAGTGCTGGAAGCCCATCATTGCCGCCGTTAACGGCTTCGCTTTGGGTGGCGGCTTCGAGTTGGCGCTGGCCTGCGACATCATCATTGCTGCGGACCATGCAGAGGTAGGCTTGCCAGAGCCACGAGTGGGCCTGGTGGCGGGAGCAGGCGGAGTACACAGGCTTCCCCGGCACATCCCGTTGAAGATAGCCATGGGAATGCTTCTTACCGCAAAACGAATTCCGATTCTAGAGGCCCAAAAGCTAGGCTTAATCAACGAGGTGGTGCCGTTGGCCGACCTCATTTCCACTGCAGAGCGCTGGGCCAACGAAATCCTAGAGGTAGCGCCACTGTCAGCTAGGGCCAGCAAGCAGATGGCCATGTCGGGCCTGGGCTGGCCGCTTGACGTTACCATGAGCCGCAGCTTCACGGAATATCAGAAGGCCGCAGCTTCCGAGGACTTCCTTGAGGGGCCAAGAGCATTCGCAGAGAAGCGCAAGCCCAACTGGAAGGGCGCCTAGCTCTCCAAATCCACCAACCTAACTTAATCGATCACACACAGAGGGTACTTATATGCCGAAATCTAACGCGATCCTGGTGCCAGCAAACGTCAAACCCGTCAAGTATCAGATCACTTTGGAGCCTGACCTGGAGAAATTTACGTTTAAGGGCACGGTGCTGACAGAGGTCGAGATCCTCGAAGCGACCTCCTCGATCACGATGAACAGTGTTGAAATTGAAGTGCAGAGTTGTGCCGTCACTTCCGGTGGAAACACGCTAACCCCTCAGAATATCTCCTACGATGAGGAGCATGAGACGGTTAGCTTTGATTTCGGCAGCAGCCTTTCGGAGGGGCCAGCGTCCCTTGATATGGCTTTCACTGGCGACCTCAATGACAAACTCCGTGGATTTTACCGCAGCCAATACGAAGACATAGATGGCAACGACCAGTGGATGGCGTCAACGCAGTTTGAGTCTACAGACGCTCGCCGGGCATTTCCATGCTGGGATGAACCTGCGCTAAAAGCGACCTTCGACTTGACGCTTGTTATCCCGTCAGGCCTGACCGCAGTCTCCAATATGCCGGTAACTAACGAGTCGGAATCCGGCGCCTCCAAGACAGTTACCTTCGCAGAGTCGCCTATCATGTCGACGTACCTGCTGGCCTTTGTCATAGGTGACCTTTCGTACATCGAGGAGACTGGCGACAACGGCACACTGATGAGAGTCTTTACAACCAGGGGCCGAGAAGAGCAGGGTCGATATGCCCTAGAGGCCTCTATCAGGCTGTTGGAATTTTTCAATAACTACTTTGGTGTCCCCTACCCGTTGCCCAAAATGGACCACATCGCCATTCCCGATTTCGCGGCAGGTGCCATGGAGAACTGGGGCGCAATCACGTACCGAGAGACCGCTCTGCTGGTCGACCCGTCCAACACCTCGGCAGGAACCCGGCAAACGGTAGTGTCCATCATCGCCCACGAAATGGCCCACATGTGGTTCGGCGACCTGGTCACCATGGCCTGGTGGAACGACCTCTGGCTGAACGAGAGTTTTGCCTCCTGGATGGGCGACAAGGCAGCCGACAACCTGTTCCCCGAATGGGAGGTGTGGACTCAATTTGTATCAGCGGATACCAACCGGGGACTTAGCCTGGACGGGCTTCGTAACTCGCACCCAATTGAGCAAGAGGTCAATAATCCCGACGAGATTGGCCAGCTTTTCGACGCCATCAGCTACAGCAAAGGTGCGTCAGTGCTGCGCATGCTGGAGACCTTTCTGGGAGCAGAGACCTTTCAAAAAGGCCTGCACCAGTACCTCACAAGGCATCAGTATAGTAATGCTGAGAGGAGTGACCTCTGGAATGCGCTTGGTGATGTATCCGGCCAACCCGTCGCCGACATAATGGACACCTGGGTCATGCAAACAGGTTATCCCGTCATTGACGTAAAGCTTGACCGGACATCTTCGGCTATAGACGTGCATCTGTCCCAACGTAAGTTCACTTATGACGATATTCTGAACCCTGACGAGGATAATTCTGCGGTTTGGCAAGTACCAATTGCCATAAAGACAGGCCGGACTACCGCATCTCTTTTGATGAACGAACAAGAGGTTTCCACCCCAATAGATTCTCCAGATGGCGAAAAGGCCTGGGTCAAGGTCAATCCGGAGCAGACGGGCTTCTATCGTGTTAAGTACACGGCTGAAGACCTTCTGAGCTTGGCTGGCCCCATCCGCAGCAAAGAGCTTTCGGCTTCTGACAGGCTTGGCATACAGAACGACGCCTACGCACTTTGCAGGGCAGGCATGATTCCTGCCACCGAGTTTCTGGCCATTGCCGAGGCATACAAGAACGAGGACAACGCTCCAGTTTGCGCCGACCTCTCGTCCAACATGGGTGGCATGGAGACGCTGGTATGGGAAGAGTCGTTCTATAACGGGTTCCAGGCATTCTCCCGCAGCATAATGGAGGAGACGGGCAAGAAGATCGGCTGGGATCCTAAGCCGGGCGAGGGCCATCTGGACACGCTTCTTCGTAGCACTGTGCTAAACCATCTCGGTGGCGCCGACGATGAGGATACCCTGCGAGAGGCGGCAGCACGTTTTGCAGCCTATACTCAGGACCCGGCCAATGTCAGTCCTGATATTCGAGGCATCGTGTTTGGCATGGCGGCCAAGAGAGGCGATCGCTCCACCTATGACGCCATGTGGGAGATGCGGACGGCGGCGACCATGCAGGAGGAGAAGGTACGATTCCTGTATGGACTGACTGGATTTGAACAGCCTGAGCTTCTGCAGGAGACCTTGGACAGGGCTCTGGGCGACGAAGTCAGGGCTCATGAGGCAGTCTCCGTGATCGGCCTGACCGCCGGCAATCAACAGGGCCGTAATTTGGCCTGGCAGTTCCTTAAGGACAACTGGGCGGAGCTGGACAGGCGCTACGGCGAGGGGGGCTTTGCCCTAATGCGGCTGGTCTCCATTACATCAGGTTTCACGACGTTGGAGATGCGCGAGGACGTGGAGAAGTTCTTTACCGACCACCCTGCCCGAGGCGCTGAGCGGACAATACGCCAGTCGCTGGAGCGCATTCAGCTTAACCACGCGTGGCTTGAGCGCAATCGCAAAGAGCTTTCAGACTGGTTCGTAGCGTAAGGCGCGGCCTTAAATTGAATAATTAGCCGAAATTTCCAATTACTATTTTTCTTCTTCTTTCCCCCAATGTGCCTTAATTAGTAGAACACAAGTCCATATACTGGAGATCAACAATGCCGAAGCGCAGCATTGCATTCCAGAAGTTGATATTCATATTGGAGCGTCATTTGGCCGATATGGATGTGGCAGATGTTCGAGTAACAGAATCCAAATTAGTCATCGATCAAGATGGGATGTCTCGCGAAATCGACGTGGCCCTAAAGGGTACCATTGCCGATCACACAATCCTAATTGCGATTGAATGCAGGGATCACATTGAAACGCTTAGCTTGCAAGATTCACGGGAGGAGGATTGGTCAAAGCTATTGCGCGCACTTTCTTCAATCCAGGAGGAGTCAACGTTCCCTGTTGGAACGTTTGTCTTCCATGTGCAGATCCTGTCAGGTGACCAATTCGAAGCGGGACCCCAACATATGGTTTATAAAAAAAACGGTCTTGTCTGGGGGACGCTTGAGGAAATCAAAAACGAATATTTGAACAAACAGAGCTTCCACGACAGGCTCCACGCCGTTGTCGAGAAGAAAGCACTTCAAAATCAGTCAATTCCGATCCTAGTAACCATAAAGTTCGGAGAAGGGATCTACTGCATCAAGGAAAATGGTGAAAAACAGACCTTGTTAGGACTTCAGATAACTGGCGAAAGCCACACTAAGAAAGTCATTGTCAACTCTAACCGAGCTTCGTACCGTGACGCGCAAATCGCATATGCTAGCGGCGAAATAGGCCATGGCAACTCTTTCGTACTGGGCGCATCAGTAAAGAAAAGAAAGCCTGCAGCAGTATCTGTGGAAATATTGAAGACCAGTAAATCCAAACGTCGTAAAGCATAGATAGAGGCCTCGCAACATTCGGCTTAATCGCCCTCCCTACTTCTCACCGTCGTAAAGTTCCTCAACAAGACGCGAATTCTGAAAGTTCACGTACTGGTCTTTAGTCATCACAGGACTATAGCCGTCAAGGACTTCCATGGCTTTGGCAGAGCCTCCGGCCAGCAGGTCGATCACTGCCATTGCCATGGCTTTGGCCGGGTTGATTACCGCTTGCACATAGTCTTCAACAATATAGTCGGTGCTGTGACCTGCCCCTACTGCCGCACCTGTATATGGATGAATAACCGGGATGATCTGGCTAAGGTCGCCCATATCAGTAGAACCACCGCGGTTCAGGTCGTCGGGATGCGTAATGATCTCGTTGGCAGGAACGAGGTGCTCGGCATTCTCCCGGAAGATGCCCGTCATAGTCGGGTTGTTAATCATTGGCATGTATCCAGGCAACGTCACAATGCTAACCTTGCCGCCCATAATCAGCGCACCCGCACGCATACAACGGTCCATTTTCATACTGCCGTCGGCAATGGCTTCTGAAGTGCGTCCGCGGACACGCCCCTCGTAACGCACATCCGCCGGAACCGAATTCACCGCCACACCACCATGCGTCATTATGCCGTGCATGCGAACGATATTCTCGTTTTGCAGTGTCTCGCGCTGCGTGTTGAGGGCGTTCAGGGCTACTGTCGCCGCCTGAAGAGCGTTCACACCCATATGCGGTGAGGCTCCCGCGTGGGCCGCCGTACCTATGAAGTTCACCAATTTGGTCACATGTCCATTGCTGGTGCCGCCTAGAGCAAACTTGCCGTCCTCGGCTGAAGAAGAAGTATGCACCATCATAGCCATGTCTACGTCGTCAAATATACCCAACCGAATGAACTCCTGCTTGCCGGACATGAATCCCAGCTTGCCTTCCTTGTGTAGACCGTATCGGAATCCGACGTCGATGAACTCCTCTGCTGGCAGGGCCATGAGGGCCACACTACCCGCCAACTCTTCCTGGACACCTGCTGCCATTAGGCCTACGGCGACGCCCAGCATCATGCCGATCTGGCAGTGATGGCCACATGCATGAGCCGCGCCGGTCTCCGCGTCGGCATGAGGATGCCCAAGAACTCGGAGCGAGTCCAGCTCGCCAATTACAGCTACGGTTGGGCCAGGCTGACCACCACGCAAGTAGCCTTTGATGCCGGTCAAAGCGATGCCATCCTGGTGAGCTATACCCAGTTCGTCCAGTTTGCTGCCCACGTAGCTGGCAGTCTTGTACTCGTGAAAACCCGGCTCCGGATTAGCCAGAACCGTTTTTGATATTTCGAGAAGCCAGTCGGCTCGATCATCGATGGCAGCCTGAGCCATAGCTTTTAGGTCTTGAATCGTAGGCATATTTACGTCCTCAGTTATTCTATGTAGGAACCTTCATGGAACATGCTTCTCATGAGTGATAAATACTGATCTTTAGTCATAGGCGCGTCATACTCTTCCTTGACCTTGTTTGCGAGCCTAGCATCATCCGAGAGCAGGTCGATAACAGTCATGGCCATGCCCTTAGCGCCGGTGATAACGCCGAGCTCGTAGTTGGTTACGATGTAGTCATCGCCGTGGCCGTTGCCTTCTGCCGCAACCACATAAGGATGGATAACAGGCATTATCTGGGAAACGTCACCCATGTCCGTAGAGCCCGTTCGATGAGTCAGGCGGACAAGATTCTCTTGCCCAACCAGCTGGGCGGCATTCTGTTCGTACAGCCCGAGCATGGTCTCGTCGCTATGTATAGGAAGGTAGCCAGGCAGCGTGGTTATGTTGACGCTTCCGCCCACAGCCATAGCACCTGCCCTTAGCGCACGATCAACCTTCACGCTGGCAGCCAGGAACGCCTCCACAGACTTGCCCCTGACGTAGGTCTCCATGCGGACGTCTGCCGGTACAGAACTTACGGCAACACCGCCCTGAGTAATGATCGGGTGGATACGCACCGTATCCTGGTCTCGATACGTCTCCCGCTGAGCATGAATGCCTGATAGAGCGATCATGGCAGCATTGAGGGCATTTACGCCGGCGTGAGGAGCGCCTCCTGCGTGAGAGGCCTTCCCCAAAAACTGGATTCGCTTTGCCACAATGCCGTTGTTTGTGCCACCAAAAGCGATCTTGCCTTCGTTTGCATTGGCCGAGGTGTGGGTCATCATCGCCATGTCTACGTCGTCCAGAGCGCCAAGCCTAATGAATTCAGGCTTGCCTCCGAGAAACTCTATCTTGCCAGCCCGGCGAAGATCGTCGCGGTACTCCACCTCTATGTACTCTTCGGCAGGTACTGCGATCAACACAATGCGACCCGACAACTGGTCCATGACACCGCTGGCCTGGAGGCCGATGGCGGTTCCCAGCATCATGGCGATCTGGCAGTGGTGTCCACAAGCGTGCGCGGCGGACGTTTCCGGGTCAGCGTGGGGGTGTCCCAACACCTTGAGGGAATCAAGCTCACCCATTACGGCGACTGTAGGTCCGGGCCTGCCTGTATCAAGGACTGCCTTGATTCCAGTGATTGCTATACCACTTTGGTACGATATTTTCATCTCTTCAAACTTACTCTCCACGAACCGAGCGGTCTTCGCCTCTCGAAACCCTGGCTCAGGATTGTTGAGGATGTGTTCCGCTATACCGATGAGGTCAGCGGACTTGGCATCGATCGCCGCCATGGCAAGTGATTTCAATTCCTGTGAATCTGGCATATCTGTCATGTACCTCTAGTGCGATGTGCAGTCGTCGTCGGCGACAATATTAGCAGAGAGAGCTTTCGCATGGTACCGACCAAAAAGACGCCTCAAAATATGTAAGGCGTCTATTAAAAGAAGACGTCTATAAAGGCGGCCAGCGCCAGGAGTATTGTGAACCCACGCACCCGCCTGGAGCCTGCTTAGAAAACAAACAGGGGTGGCTCAAATCGCCACCTCTAATCTGTAATCGAATTACTCGTGCATGCTATTTCGAATACCTAACAGGCGTTTATTCGCCTAACGGTCGGCCCTTAAGCGGGTCCGTCTGCACTCCCGATAACCATCGTGGTGTCCTTAATGAAACCATCCTCTTGCAGCGCGTTCATTATTAGATGCGCATTTTCCTCAGGCGTATTCGCAATGGTATCCAGGGTGATTTCGGGATTTTCAGGCGCCTCATACGGGTCATCTATCCCGGTAAACCCTTTGATTTCACCTCGGCGTGCCATCGCGTACATGCCTTTTACGTCGCGACTCTCGCAGACGTCCAAGGGCGTATCAACGAATACCTCGATGAACCTGTCTGCCCCCACCATGTTTCGGACCTCATCTCGTGTGGCCCTGTAAGGACTGACGGCGGCACAAATAACTGAGCCACCATGGCGCACTATTTCGGCGGCAACATACCCAATTCGTCGTATGTTAGTATCCCGGTCTTCAGCACTGAAGCCCAAGCCTTTGGAAAGATTTGTACGAACCACATCGCCATCCAACACCGTAACCTGCCGACCGTGCTCCATTAGAAGAACCGTAAAGATTTCTGAAGTCGTAGTTTTTCCAGAGCCGCTAAGCCCGGTGAACCATACGCATAAGCCTTGCTTAAACCTGGGCGGATAAGACTCGGACAGAATTTCAGCTACCTCCGGCCTGGTGAACCAGTCCGGCAACAGTCGCCCGGCATTGAGGTACTGCTCTCTAACCTGTGTGCCTGAAATTGATGCGGTCTTTGTCGCCGCAGGTATCTTGGATACCTCTTCATATCTTTCCTCATCAGGCAGGTAGACCAGCTCGCTAAACGGAACAATCTTGACGCCTAATTCTTCGCTGTGCTTCTCGGCAAGTTCCTGCGCGTCGTAGGCACCGTAGAACGGCTTTCCTGTGGAATCGTTTCCAGGTCCGGCGTGGTCCCGTCCCACAACAAAATGGTTTGCGCCGTGATTGCGTCGAATTAACGCATGCCAAAGGGCTTCCCTTGGGCCAGCCATGCGCATAGCCAGCGGCAAAAGAGACAAAAGGATGCGGTCTTTTTCGTAATAGTTCTCAGTAAGGGCTTTGTACGTCCGCACCCGTGTGAAGTGATCAACGTCACCAGGCCTGGTCATGCCAACCACTGGGTGCAGGAGCAACACGCCTCCTACAGCATCAGCCGCTCTCTTTGTCAGCTCCTCGTGCACTCTATGAAGTGGATTCCTGGTCTGGAATGCCACTACGTTCGCATGGCCATATTCCGCTAGCCGAGCTCTGGTCTGTGCCGGGGTCATTCGAGATTCGAAGAAGTCGGGGTGAGAAGGCAACTGGATAACCTGTAGCTTCCCGGATATGTTGTGGCTACCCCATCGGTTCATCTCAGCCACAAGAGGATGAGCGGTGTCCGTGGTCCCGAAGGCTTTGGAAGCAACCTCTGTCCGATCCCACTCGTCGATCTCCTCTACGTCCATAATAGCCAATATCTCATTCTTAGAGTTGCGAATTGCTATTTGGCTATCAAGCTTCAAATCGTCAGTTGGGTCAACTGGCAGGGTTATCGGAATTGGAAACAGATGGCCGCTGGTTAGGCGCATCTCGTCGAGCACTCGCTGGTGGTCTTCCTTGCCCATAAACCTGTCCAAAGGAGAAAATCCACCGGTGGCAAGTAGTTCCAAGTCGCAAACAATTCGCTCAGACACCTGTATTGATGGTAGGTGGTTGGCCTTTTCCTTCAGCTCCGCGGCTTTATCAGGATCTACAACCAGATCCACCAGACTGCCGCCGTACGGTGAAATTATCGAGACCTTATTCGTTGAGTTCGTCAATATACTGACCTCTCAGGGTTTTTAATGTGCTACACGTTGACGGCACCATAAGTGGGTTCGCAACGCGTTATAGCGATTTACGTAATTGATGTTCGTGATGCTTATTCCAGCTCTGGTCTTTGACGAAGGCTAGACGCCATTTCGGTTTCGACGCCAACAGCCTAAATTATAGCACCAGATTCCTTTTAGCTGTTCGCGCTGGTGTGCTTGGACTTTTATGTAAATATCACAGCGTTAAAATCATGCAATAAACCCGAAGAAGAACACTTCTCCTTCATGGCCAGATTGCGGGGCCAGATTGACAAATGGAACACAAGTTTATCTCTGAAACTGTAGCGATGAACATTCCAAAGCCTATATTGATAAATTACATGACTCGCTCGCAATTATGCCCAAAATAGTGCAGCAACAAAGGACAATATGATGCGAACTCGGAGAACAAATATGTTTTCACGCGGTTACTAAATGTTTTGCAAACAGCAGTCTAACTCACCCAGTGAGCGTTACCAGACACGTCGTATTCGAATCCCTGCACCTCAAAATCGACCTCTTCACAGAGCCGGGCAGAGCTTTTTCTAAAGCGGTAACGTCTGTTTGACTGTTAGCACCGTTAATCAAGAGGTCAACGCGCCGCAACAAAGCCCCAACACGACTGATCATCTCTCTGTCATCAATGGGCCTGTCCAGGTACATGTCCGCGTCCTGAAGAAGTGCTGCTACTACGGAAGTCTCTGTGCCCTTTCCCATTACAATGATGGGTACGGCTGAGCGCTTGCGCCATAGAGGGAGAAGATCTTCGCCGCTAAAAGTGGGCATATCTTCAGCAAGCAACACGACTCCAGTGGAACTCTCTGATTCAGAGACTACGTCGTATCCCTGACCTCTAAGGCAGGCACTGATGGCGCGACACTCGTCGATGTCTGGTTCGAGAACAAATACATTAGGTTTCATATCTCGACCTATCGTATTCATCGGGTTCGAACAAAGCGGGGGAAAGTATGTTCCCAAAGGGGGAATTAAAATTAAATTCTAGAGAACCACTGTGAAGGAAAGCTCCCGAAGCAGCTAAATGCGCCGCTAAGGGAGTCTAAGGACTGACGGAGAGCCGGCCATTGAACTCGAACAAAACTAGTGAATCACGCTTATGATGGCAGATTCTGAGGGAATGGGTGCCGGTGAACTAAAACTATATCCAACGCCATGTACGGTCTTTATCCAAATAGGATTCCTGGCGTCGTCCCCCAACTTCCTGCGGAGCCTCTGAATGTACTTCTTGAGGGTATCGCCTGCCTCAACATCATCAGTCCCTATTACCCGCTGTATGAACTCCTGCGACAGCGTCATATGCCTGTTTTTGGCCAACA
>Ga0209402_10000155_pt1 | contig 83057 bp, 56 predicted proteins | sample ArcticOcean_MG_C_3_FD_187437 | JGI IMG/M metagenome (GOLD analysis project Ga0209402, IMG submission 187437) | Marine microbial communities from western Arctic Ocean - ArcticOcean_MG_CB8_126 (SPAdes) (version 2) | ecosystem: Environmental > Aquatic > Marine > Oceanic | place: Arctic Ocean... | reverse complement strand
CGTACAAGATCGCCGCACATTCGGCAGATGTGGCGCTGGGCATTCCCGGGACGCGTGATCGCGATGACGAACTGACGAAAGCCCGCGCTGCCCTCAACTGGGAAAAGCACTTCGAACTCAGCTTCGATCCGGAGTACGCCCGGGCCCTGCACGACGAAGACCTGGACGTCGATACGGACTTCTGTGCCATGTGCGGACACGACTGGTGCAGCGTGCGGATCTCGAAAGAGATCGAGATGTTCGTCTCCGGCAAGGACGAAGAGTACGCATGGGATAAGGCTAAAGTCACCGAAGCGCTGAACAGCGATCAATTGGCCGTGCTCGAGACACGCGGCGTTTTGTCACCGGATGAAATCCATAAGCTGGCTTCCAAGACGCGTAAGGGCATGGATGCGGAGTCAGCCAAAGCATCGTGTCACAGTGACTACGTTGACGATGACGACGCAAAGAAGCTGCAGGATCAAATCGCCAAGGTGTAGCGCAGCCGCCATGTTACGGGTGAACGACGGCCACACGCTCATGGCGAGGGAATTTCGCCGTTCACGACGTCACCCGGAATCGTCGCCAGACCGGTGTTCGTCTCATCCACATCGGGACTCGGACCGACCTCGTCATCCTGGTGGCCGCACGTTTCGGCGTCGTGGCTATCCGGGCAGGTCGCCGTGAGCATGCCTGGTCGTGGTATCTCAGTAAGCACCTGCGTGCGAACATTGGCAGACTGCGCGGCGGTCGTCGTGCTGTCTTTAGCGTCGTTGATCACCGCGGCGGCTGGTTGCGCGGCGATGGATCGGGGGACGGCCTGCGGTGACTGAGCATCGACGTCGTCATCATTGGTCAGTTCGAATTGATTCTGCCCGGTCGTTTCGACGTCCACTGGCTGTCCGAAGACGTCGGCGAGTTGTACTACGTCACCGAAACCAACCAGGCCGTTGCCGTCGAAGTGTGACATCGTGGCCTGACATGACGTATCCGCCATCTTTCCGAAACTGGGGGCGAAGAATGCCAAATCGCCGAACGATATCCGTCCATTGCCATCCAGGTCGTATCGCCCTGCCGGCCCTGTGTCGTGATGCGGTGCGACCGTGAGAGTTGCTTGACCGAACACGGTCCGTTCGCGCTGGTCTGTGTCGAGTCTAGCCAGCGCGCTCACAGTATCCGCCCCGTCCGCTGCTCTGGTCTGGACGGTTATCTCGCAAGGCTTGATCGCCGTCGCCGACAACGAGAGCAGCAATTGCGCTTCTAAACTGGCTGATGGTTCTAACCGCGCGCCGCCCGCGTCATCGACGATGCCAGCCTGATCATCGATTCGACCGTCCGCACCCAACTGGTGGTGATGGACAATGTTCGTGACGTCGATCACATTCGTGTCATAACTCACATCAACAAAAGCAGAGACGACGCCCTGCGGAACCTCTCGAATGTCCCGTACAAAGATGTTGATTTGAAACGAATCGTGGTGTTGGACCTGAGTAATGACGCGACCGGCGTCATCGGTGAACTCCACACTGATTTCAGTCGTCACTTGCAGGTCACCCGGATCGCTGGCAACTGCGATCAGCAGTTGGCGTGGCTCGAGTGATTCCATGGCTGGTGACGTCGACCGGCACAGTGCGGTCGCCGCCGACTGCGAGCGTTGCGAATTCGCGGCACACAGCTCCACAACGAAGTGAGAGCCTGGCGGAGTCACATGCGGGGGTTCCTTTTGGCCTCTGTCCCTGTCCCTCAATGAGATTCCAGCCAGTTCGACCGACACGGAATCCTCAGAAATGCCACGCTGATTCGCTTGATCAGTTGGACGGGACGGCGTGGGTTCAGATGGCGTCGATCCAGTCGTTGGCCGAGAACAGATCGTCACCAATCTCGGTCTCTCGCGTTTGGCAAGTTTCGTTTGACAGGGAAGACGCCTCGTCGGTGGCGCCGGACGCAGGGGCGGTCTGTGATTCCCTCACGATTGCGCGAGCCGTGACCTCAATAATTGTGTCGCCCGGTGAAATGGTCGCCTGGAGTCCGGTGCTGGAAGAAAACAACACGGCGGCGTTGGACTCCGTCTCCTTGGCGCTGACGCCCAGAGACCACACAATTTGCATCCACCACACACGAGGAATTGCCCGCCGCGAAGTGGCTTCCGTGAACATCACGTGTCACGCGCGAATTGGCCAAGACTTCCTCGTGATCTCAGTGCTTGTCTGCGTCAAACGGACCAAATGCCCGGCGGGATCCAAACTATCAAAGTTCTTCCAACAGCAAAAACAAACGGTTACGATGAACCTTCCGCAGTCGCCTTTCTGGATTACAGCGCGTCATGGAGCTGCTCGACTCGATCGGTGGGTTGAAGGCTGCCGCCATCTCTGCAGGACGGCAATCTTGATTGTCAAATAATGTATATGCCTCAAAACGCGTGTCACCAGTAGGCAGAACAAATGCGAAACTTCAATACACAGGTATGGGTCGGGCTGATAGTCGCGATTGCTGGTGGCAGTGCTCTGTACGTCTGGAGCGGCCGCGAAGCCGGTCAGGACCCTGTGCCTGCAGACATTGCGAGCAACCAGCCTCAAACGCCCGACGATGTGGTCACGGCCGAATCTTTCAATGAAGCTGCCATGAAGCAGTTTAATCGGCTCGCGAAGCTGTTCGCGAATTCTACAAAAGTTGTGCCAGACGCGCTCGTCGGCATCCTTGCGTCTGACCTTGCCAGCACTCAATTGCGCCCAGAGTCTCTACAAACAGTCATGGAGAGTGACGCGATTCAGGTAAAACGGGGATCACTCGGAGGCGTGAATCGCCGCCTGCTGCACGGACGGGACGCGTTTGCGAGTAGTCTCGTCCAGTTGATCCAGCCATTTGAATCCGCTCACCACGTTTCGTGGAAATTCAAGATCACACGGGTGGACCTGGCACCGGATACCGTCGGTACATCTGTAATCGTCCAGACGCGCGTCCTGTTTGAGCAGCGGTCGACCCAAATTAACAGCATGTGGGAGTGTCTGTGGACGTGGCCAGACGCATCCAAGTTGCCGCTTCTGCAAAGCGTGGAGGCTGGTGACTTTGAAGAAGTAACCGGCACAGGCCCTGGCGGAACTTTGTTCACAGACTGTACGCAATCGATATTCAGGCACGAATTGCAATTTCCAAAGCAACACTCACAGGGCATAGATCACTGGCGAAGTTCTATTCAGTCTCAATATTGCCCCGAGTTATATGGTCACCATGGTATCGCTGTCGGCGACATTGATGGTGATGCTTTGGACGACGTGTATGTGTGCCAGCCGAACGGATTACCGAACAACTTGTACTTGCAGCAGCTCGACGGCACCGTCAGAGATGCCGCACACGAATACGGTGTCGACTGGTTGGATGCATCCGGCGCCGTGTTGATCATCGATATCGACAACGACCATGATCAGGATCTCGTTCTCATAATCAATGACAGTGTGATGCTCTTGGCGAACGACGGCAACGTGCTTTCCGAAAAACAATTCGTAACACTGACGGACTCGCCGTCAGGACTGGCCGCCGCTGATTTTGACGGCGACGGAGACCTCGATCTCTATCTGCCATCGTATGGAGTATACGGTGGCTCCGTATCACCAACGCCGTACCACGACGCAAACAACGGCGGCCGAAATGTTCTCCTGAGGAACGATGGGGAGTGGCAATTCACGGATGTAACAGAGGAGATGGGGCTGGATATCGGGAGTGATCGCTGGAGCCAGGCCGCCGCCTGGGAAGACTACGACCGTGATGGTGACGTTGATCTGTACGTTGCGAACGATTTCGGGCGTAACAATCTGTATCAGAATAACGGATGTCAATTCGTCGATGTAGCATCCAGCGCGGGTGTTGAGGATATTGGCGCAGGCATGTCCGTTTCATGGTCAGACTACGACGGAGATGGCCTGGCGGATCTGTATGTCGGCAACATGTTTTCGACTGCGGGTTCACGCATATCGCGTCAGAAAGCATTTCAGTCCGATTCCAGTCCTCTCGTGAAGCGAGAGTTCCAGCGACATGCACGCGGTAATTCCCTGTTTCGGAACGTCGGCGATGGCTCGTTCGAAGATGTGAGCGAACATGCGGGTGTAACTCGCGGCCGCTGGGCGTGGGCGTCGCCATTTGTCGACATCAACAACGACGGTCGCGATGATATGGTGGTTGCTAACGGGTTTCTGACAAGTCTGGGCGATGTCGACTTGTGAAGTTTTTTCTGGCGGCAGGTCGTGTCGCGTTCGCCAACGTCACTTGCGGGTGTTCATGTGGACAATCGGTATGATCAGGGCTGGCACGATTTGATGGCGTTGCTTAATGCTGGAGGCTCTCTGAGTGGCCACGAAAGAAACTGCTGTTTTCTGAATACTGGAGGAACGCGATTTGCCGACGTCTCTGTGGTTTCCGGACTCGACTTCCTTGACGATGGTCGTGGCGTGGCGAGTGTTGACTGGGACGGGGACGGGGACCTGGACCTGTGGTTAAGCGCCAGAACCGGACCGACGTTACGGTTTGCACGCAACGACTGCCGCCAGATCAGCGAATCTGAATCGCAATATGTCGCATTTCATCTGGTCGGCGAGTCATGCAATCGTGATGCGATCGGCGCCCGCGTCACGGTTAGTGTTGGTGACCACCAGTTTGTTCGAACTCTCCACGCGGGAGTGGGTTTTATAAGTCAGTCCAGTAAACGAATCCATTTTGGTCTGGGTCATGGAGGCTTGATCAAAGGCGTAACAGTCGAATGGCCTGGCGGTCAGTTGGAAGAATTTGGTTCGATTGGCCTGAATGCCACGTATCGTCTTGTCCAGGGAACTGGAAAACCCGTGGTGACCAGTGCAAGCACCTCGCGAGAAACTGTGCTCAAGAAGTCAGGTCAACCCACACACGCAACATCAATTGCAAATCGCCTTGTGTTGAACGACAGAGTGCCGATGCTGCCAATCGTGTATGAAGATGCCGCGGGCCAAAGCGTCGTTTTACAGGATTCTGTGGGATCACCAATTCTCGTTAATCTTTGGGCAACCTGGTGCCGACCGTGCCTGACCGAGTTGAAGGCGTTTCAGGCCTCTGAACAGAAATTAAGGGCTGCTGGACTGGAAGTTGTCGCATTAACTGTCGATGGACTGGACCCGGACCGTGGGACTGAAGTCACAGAGGCCTGGACGTTTGTTGAAAGGATTTCCTTCCCATTTCGGACAGGTGCTGCAGACGCCTCATTGATGGACCGGCTCGACGTAATGCTTGAGGTATTGATCGCACTCCGACAGCCGGCGGGAACATTGCCATCCAGCTTTCTTCTGGATCGATATGGCCGGTTGGCTGTCGTCTATACTGGACGTGTCGAGGTGGATCAGTTGCTTTCCGACGTTCGAAATGTCGAACTGGGTGATCTCAGCGCCCGTTTGCAACCCTTTCCGTTTTCCGGGAAGTGGTTGCGAAATCCTAGCGGGATAGACGAGCTTCTTGTCGACCTGGCGAAAAAATACCAATTGAGAGGTTGGGAACGCGATGCGTTGCGTTTCGGGAGCCTTGCTGCTTCCATCAGGTCAGGGAACGAAGTTCTTAACCGCGACTCGGACGAGTTTGCCGACGTTTTTTACAGGGCAGGTAACGAAAGCATGGAAGCCAACCGGGCTGAGCTGGCGCGTCGCCAGTATCAAGTCGCTCTGCAATTCAATCCGGACTGGGCTGAGGCACACTCGAATCTGGGAAACGCATCCGTTCGACTCGGAAGGACCGAGGAGGCGATGAGACACTTTCGTAATGCTGTCAATTTCAATCCGGACCTGATTGAGAGTCGGCTTGGCTTGGGTTTAATGTGTCTCGAATCACAGAATTTCGATGATGCCACACGGCATCTCGAACATGTATTAAAAAAGTCGCCGGAATTTCCCGGTATTCACCACTATCTCGGAATTTCGTTGATCGGGTCAGGAAATGTTCGCGAGGGGGCGCATCATTTGCGACTCGCGCAAAGGCTGGACCCGTTCAACGAGGAGATCCGTCGCGAGCTATCGCGGCTTGAAACCACAGGTTTTCGATGAACGTCGTGTGGTACATGATTGCGATTTGCGTCCCGGTGACAGTAGTCAACGCTCAGGACGGTCCGACGCCACCCGGCGCAGGAAGGTCCTCAGTGCGTGACCAGCGCGCAATCGGGCACACAAAGACTGATCGGTTGCCGGTCCGGCATTTCGCATTGAACTCACCGAACTATGGAGATAAGGACTTGAGCCAAGTCCTGGAATCACCCTTGCTGGAAGCAATTGATCTGAGATTCTCCAGCGTAAGTGATAATGGCCTCATCCACCTGAGAGGCCTGAGTGAACTCAAACTTGTCGTCGTTGCGGACACTCGAGTCAGTGGAAGAGGATTCGACCATCTGCATGACCTGCCCAAGCTCGAAACGGTCGTACTTGGAGGGGAGCGAGTGACGGACGCCGGAGTCGCATCTCTTGTGGGACTGAGCCATGTTCGAAGAGTCGTTATTCGCCGCTCACGGGTCACTGACAGGGGTCTTCGATCGCTTTCCGAACTTACGCAGCTCCAACATCTCGATGTGCAGGGAACATTGATTACCGACGCTGGACTCACCCATCTCAACAAGCTACGTGATCTCCGTTCATTGGATCTCGCTCGAACGCAGATTACGGATTCAGGAGTGCGTAGTCTTGCCAAAATCGGGTCCCTTAGAGAATTGAATCTCGACAATACGGTGATTTCGGCTGAAGGACTCTTTGAATTGAAAAACCTATCTCAGCTTGAAAAGCTCCGCCTCGGGCTGACGAGGGTGACGGACGCGAGTCTGGCACACCTGATCGGTTTGAAGAAGCTTGAAGTACTGAGCCTTTCCGGGACGATCGTCACAGATGAGGCAGTTCAGCACCTGCAGCAAATCCGCTCACTTAAGAGTCTTCATCTTGTTTTCAGCCGTGTCAGCAAACAAGGAGTGAGGCGTCTGGAAGAGTCGCTACCAAGGTGTGATGTACGGCGGTGACTATACTTTATCTCTTACGCTTTTCACATTTGGGATACTCGAGCGTCGCCTGAACGGTTGCCGCGGCGAACCCCAGCGGGCCACTCTCGAAGTTAAGCTCGATTCGTTCCTTCCTGCGTTTCGTGAAAATGACTGCCGTATGATCTCCGATGACTTTTTCTTTGGCTTTCAGCAATTCGCCTGGAGCAGTGACTGATTGACCAGCGTAAGATTCGACCACGTCACCGATACGGAACCCGAGTTTCGCCGCCTGGCAACCCGGCTGGAGCCTCGCGACGACCAGGCGTGACTACTTCGACTGTTGCTTCAAGGCAGTGACGTCAACCTCGTCACCTTGAGTTTTACCGGTCCACGAAGTGGCATCACGTCCCTCACAAGCTGCATTGGCGCGACGTCCGCCGCATGGCACGGAGCCAGCATGCTGTGCTACGTGACTCCGAAAGAGCACCTTGGCCTGCCGAAGAAAGACGACGTCAAGCAGGGCTGCGTCACGTACAAGATCGCCGCACATTCGGCAGATGTGGCGCTGGGCATTCCCGGGACGCGTGATCGCGATGACGAACTGACGAAAGCCCGCGCTGCCCTCAACTGGGAAAAGCACTTCGAACTCAGCTTCGACCCGGAGTACGCTCGGGCCCTGCACGACGAAGACCTCGACGTCGACACGGACTTCTGTGCCATGTGCGGACACGACTGGTGCAGCGTGCGGATCTCGAAAGAGATCGAGATGTTCGTCTCCGGTAAGGACGAGGAGTACGCATGGGACAAGGCTAAAGTCACCGAAGCGCTGAACAGCGATCAATTGGCCGTGCTCGAGACACGCGGCGTTTTGTCACCGGATGAAATCCATAAGCTGGCCTCCAAGACCCGTAAGGGCATGGAAGCGGAGTCAGCCAAGGCATCGTGTCACAGTGACTACGTTGACGATGACGACGCCAAAAAGCTGCAGGATCAAATCGCCAAGGTGTAGCACAGCCGCCGTGTGACTCGTCCCCGGGCTCCGAGTGAAGGCGGGGAAATCGAACTCGAACTCCCGTATCACTGGGTGCTAATCGAAGTAGACCCAGGGCACGAGGCTGTGGGCCAGTTCCGGGTGCTCGTAGTACTTGGGCCAGATGTGTCCACGCTGTGTGTACGGCGTGACGTCGAGTTCCCACAGACGCTGCGCATGTTCGCCGAGTTGCTCCAGGTCCTGATCACTGAAGCCTCCCCGGCCGAGCGCATGACGTGAGAATGCTTCACGCAATGGGTAGACCGACAGCGCCCAATCGTGGCGGCACCGAAGATTCAACAGGCACTCGGTCGCCCGCAGTGCGCGGTCATAACGCTGTCCGGGAACGAACCAGTCGTGATCGATGGCGGCAGCGGCGAGGATCGTTCGCAGGCGATGTGAGGGTCCGTCGCCGATGCGCACGCCGCGCTGGCAGCCTCCGCCCATCAGATGCAGCGCGGACGAGACGATTCGTGCTCCGTGGCTGTGTCCGATGAGACAGACGGGTGATTCGGTCGGCAGTAGCTGGATCAGACGTGCCAGAAGCAGGCCGTTCTGTTCGGCGCGACGACCCAGGATTGCGACGTCGAGTCCCGGCACGAGTGACGACAGGGCGATTTCGCCATTGAGCGTGAAAATTCCGTCACTGGGCCAACTGAGAAAAACCATCTGCAGTTGTCGCTCCGGCGCAGCACCTCGCAGCCACAGAAATGTGTTGCGGCAGTCTGTATAGACCGTTTCTTCTGGAACGAAGCTGCCGTGAACCATCAAGCACACGGGGACGCCGGGCCGGAGCCAGTTTCGGAAGGCCGCAACATTAGACTCACCGCGATTTCCGCAGCAGTCTTCCCATTCGTAACCGAACTGACATCCGCAGGCGTCGTGGCACCCGTCGTCCTGACAGTCACGCACGTTGACGACCCAGTGAATCTCCTCGCAAATGTCGTGCGGTGTGGACGGGGCCCGTGTGGATTCGCTCGACACTGAGGCTAGTAACGGCAGCTGAGGAACGGAGACAGCCGATACCTCGGACGCGACGGGAATGTCAATCGGCGGTGACAGCGAAACCTGTGTCTGGCCGAGTGCCCGTGGCGAGGACACGATCGACAGCAGGACCAGAAGAAGCAGTGCAATCAGAATGGTGAAGACGCGGTTGATCATGGCTTCCAGATGTCCAGTCCGGCGGTCAACTCTCCAGGAACTTCGCCTGCCCAAACGAGCATGCACGCGGCGATCGGCGTTCCTGAACCACACATGGCGGTTGCATCGAAGCCGCGTGGGCGGCCTGGAGAGAACGGGGATGTCAATCAGGTGGGTTGGGCCGAAGACAACACGGGCTGATTCACGCTCTGGCGAAGTGAATTCACACGCGTGTTACTCGGTGTATCGAGAATTTATCACGTCCAATCGAGCCAGGTCCGGCCGGAATCGTGATCCGTCCGTGAATTACAGACCGGAATGGCACACCGAATCGGTTCTGTCGGATGTAGTCATTCCGTTTCGCGGGATGACTCCTTTGCGCCTCCTTGCAGACTTTCAGAGCCCCTCGCAGAATACCGTCGCGCGGGCCGGAACATGCGGCCGCGATGACTCGTGAATCACCCCAATGAGGACATGCTCATGACTCGACAACTTCTGCTCCTCGTGCTGGCCGCTGCAGTTGCCGCGACTCAACTCGCCAAAGCGGCGGACGAAAAGAAGCCCGTTAACAAGCCGGCTCTTAACGCCAGAGACGCTGGTCAGAGTTTTGCCACTCAGGGGGAATACACGGGAACTCTGAAGTGTGAGGATGGCAAAGACTGCAAATGGGGCGTGCAGGTCATCTCGCTGAACGACGGCAAGTTTCGAGCGGTCTCGTACAAGGGCGGCCTGCCGGGCGACGGCTGGGATGGAAAGAAAGACGAACGGATTCAATCCGAGGGCACTGCGGATGACAGTGGCGTTGTCCGATTCAGCCACAAGGACGAGGGCCGCGGCGCACTCAGCGACGGCAAGCTGACGATCACCAGTCCGAATGGTGAGGCACTCGGTCACCTCAAACGAGTTGTCCGCGAGAGTCCCACACTGGGCAAGAAGGCGCCGGAAGGAGCCGTCGTTCTGTTCGATGGCAGTACCGCCGACACATTCAACGGTGGACGGCTGACAGAAGACAAACTGCTGGAGCAGGGCTGCACGTCGAAGGACACGTTCCAGAGTTTCACGCTGCACGTGGAATTTATGCTGTCTTACATGCCATACGCGGGCGGTCAGGGACGCAGCAACAGTGGCTGCTACATGCAGGGTCGCTACGAAGTTCAGGTGCTCGATTCGTTCGGCCTCGACGGCAAACACAACGAGTGCGGCGGCATCTACTCGATCAAAGATCCGGACGTGAACATGTGCCTGCCGCCGCTGTCATGGCAGACGTACGACGTCGAGTTCACGACGGCGACCTTTGACGAAGCGGGCAAAAAGACAAAGAACGCGACGATGACCGTGCTGCACAACGGTGTGAAGATTCACGAGAACGTCGAACTGCCGAAGGGCACGACCGCCGCTCCAGTCAGGGAAGGCGCCGACCCGGGGCCAATCTATTTCCAGAATCACAACAACCCGGTGCGGTACCGCAATATCTGGGTCGTGCGCAAGTAAGCGACGTCCACTCGTTCCAACGCAGAACGGCTGTAAGTTTTTCGATTCGCGGAGTAGGCCGGAACAAGCGTAGCGCAGTTCCGGCAATTCGAATGGCTCACGACTCGACTGCCGGAACTGCGCTACGCTTGTTCCGGCCTACTGAAAAACTCACAGGCTCGCAGCGTTGGAACGAGTTGGTGCAGGCGCAAAGCGTCCCAACAGGAACGGAGCCAATGCCATGTACGGAGCCTTCCGCGACCATCTGGCCGGGCAGCTTGACGACATCCGTTCGCAGGGGCTGTGGAAGGCCGAGCGACAGATCGAGACCTCGCAGAATGCCCGCGTTCAAACCGGGTCTTCCGGCGAGGTGCTCAATCTGTGTGCCAACAATTACCTCGGTCTGGCGAACCACCCACAGATCGTCGCCGCTGCTCAGGCAGCCCTGGAGCAGTGGGGTTATGGCATGGCCTCAGTCCGGTTTATTTGTGGCACACAGACAATTCACAGCCAGTTGGAAGAACGCTTAAGCAACTTCCTCGGCACGGACGACACGATTCTCTATTCGTCCTGTTTCGATGCGAACGGCGGCCTGTTCGAAACTCTGCTGGGCGAAGACGACGCTGTCATCTCCGACGAGCTGAACCATGCGAGCATCATCGACGGCGTGCGTCTGTGCAAAGCGGCGCGATATCGATACCGCAACAACGACATGGCGGACCTCGAGTTGAAGTTGCAGGAAGCGCGGTCGGCCCGCTTCCGACTGATTGCGACTGACGGTGTGTTTTCGATGGACGGTTATCTCGCCAATCTGCCGGACATCTGCGACCTGGCCGATCGTTACAACGCACTGGTGATGGTCGACGATTCGCACGCGGTTGGCTTCGTCGGACCCAACGGCGGCGGCACACCGGACCGGTTCGGCGTACAGGACCGAGTCGACATTGTGACCGGAACGCTCGGGAAGGCGCTGGGGGGAGCGAGCGGTGGTTACACCAGCGGCCGACAGGAGATCATCGCGTATCTGCGGCAGCGGTCGCGGCCGTATCTGTTTTCAAACTCGCTGGCTCCGCCGATCGTGTGCGCTTCGATGAAGGCACTTGAGCTGGTCGCCGGCTCACCGGACCTGCGCAACAGGCTGCGGGATAACACCGAGTTCTTCCGATCGGAATTGCCACAGCTCGGATTCGACGTGCTGGACGGCGAGCATCCGATCACTCCGGTCATGCTGGGGGACGCGGCACTGGCGTCGCGGTTCGCAGATGCGATGCTGGAGAAAGGCGTCTATGTGATCGGGTTTTCCTTCCCGGTTGTCCCTGTCGGCAAAGCCCGCATCCGCACACAGATTTCAGCCGCCCACAGTCGTGACGATCTGACGTTTGCACTGAAGTGCTTCGAAGAAACCGGACGTGAGCTGGGTGTGCTCGGGTAGCGTTCACCGTCCTTCACCGTCACGAAATTCGTCCAATCAACGAAACCATTCGGAGACACCGCGTGTCATCTCGATTCTCCCTCGCGATTGCTGCCCTCGCCACAATTCTGGTTTCGTCCGGCTTGTCAGCCGACAAGGAACCGGACTACCCGCTGGGGCCGGACTCAAATCCACAGGAAGGTGTGCCGCAGGGGGAAATCAAAGGCCCGTTTGAATGGACGAGTGACATCTTCCCCGGCACTGTGCGTGAGTACTGGGTTTACGTGCCGGCTCAATACGACGGCACGAAGCCCGCGTGCGTCTTCATTCTGCAGGACGGGTTGCGGCGTGCGCAGGGATGGAAGATTCCTACGGTGCTCGACAATTTGATCCACAAGCGTGAGGCGCCGGTGCAGATTGGAATCTTCATCAGCCCCGGCGTCGTCCCCGCACCACGTGAGAACGCGCAGCCCAGATTCAATCGCAGCTTCGAGTACGACGGGCTCGGCGACCGCTACGCTCGATTCCTGATCGAGGAGATCCTTCCCGAAGTCTCAAAGACGTACCGGTTGAGTGACGATCCGAATGATCGGGCGATTGGCGGCGCCAGCTCCGGAGCCATCTGCGCCTTCACAGCGGCCTGGGAACGACCGGATCAGTTTCGTCGCGTGCTGAGCACGATCGGCACATTCGTCAGTCTGCGAGGTGGAAACGAATACCCCGTGCTGATTCGCAAGTACGAGCCAAAACCGCTGCGTGTGTTTCTGCAGGATGGCACGCGTGATCTCAATCTGTACGGCGGCGACTGGTGGATGGCCAATCAGACGATGTTGTCTGCCCTGAAGTACTCCGGCTACGAAGTCGCGCACGCGTGGGGCGAAGGCGGGCATAACTCGAAGCACTCGGCATCGATCATGCCGGACGCGATCCGGTGGTTGTGGCAGGGTTATCCCGAGCCGATCAAGGCCGGCGTTCCGCCGCAGCGACGTACGAATCTGGTCATTCCGGGCGAAGACTGGGAACTGGTGTTTGAAGGCGATGCTGGCGGTTACACAGACAGCCCGGCTGCCAACTCTGACGGAGAAGTTTTCTTCGCAGACAAGGAAAGCGGCATCATTCGAAAGATCGACCTCGACGACTCCGTTTCACAGTTTACCGACGGAAAACCAGGAATCGGAGGCCTGATGTTCGGCGCCGACGGCAAACTGTACGGGTGCCAGCGCAAGACACACGTGCTGCTGCGATTTGATGTCGAGGGCAACGCTGAAACTGTGTTCGATCAGGTCACGCCCAATGACCTGGTGATGCTGCCCGATGGATCCGGTTACTTCACTGATCCCATAAATCGAGGCGTCTGGCACTTCACGGCGGATGGCAAGCGTCAGCAGGTCGCCAGGGGCATCAGTTTTCCCAATGGAGTCATCACATCGCCCGATCAGACACTGTTGTTCGTGTCCGACACGGATGGCCGATTCGTGTACTCATTTCAGATTCAGGCGGACGGTTCACTGGCTCACCCGCAGGAATACGGCCACGTTCACGTCCGGGACTCTGCCCGATCAAGTCAGGCGGATGGCATGGCTGTCGACACACAGGGACGTCGCTATCTGGCCACACCAATGGGAATACAGGTGTTCGATCAACTCGGCCGCTGCCACCTGATCCTGGCCCTGCCGCCAGGAGTCGACTGGGTCTCAAACGTCGCATTCGGCGGCCCGAAACGCGACACAATTTACATCACCTGCATGAATCGGGTCTTCCGTCGGCGCATCAGCGCCACCGGCGTACACACGTGGCAGCCCCCCGTCCAGCCGCCTCGCCCCGGCCTGTGATGTGAATTAAGCCTCGCGATGCCAGACCAGTCCTGGTCGTGTTACTTCTGACCTGCCGCCTGGATCTGCTGGTAGAGGTGGCGGATGGTGCTGCAGCGGTCTTCCTGCCAGGAAGTGGCTGGCGTGATCGTTGCGACTTTCGCAAGCACCTGACGAGAGACCGCGCGGGCCATCTTTGGAGTGACGGTATGGCTCTGCTTTTCGAAAAGGTGGGCCAGGTACACGGCTGATTCCAGCCATGGCTCGACTCTCCCGGTCTGCTCAGCGGCCTGCAGGCGGACAATGCTTGCGAAGACGGTCGGCTCGATGACGATGGCGCGATCAATCAACTCGAGCGCTTCCTCGCCGTAGCGTTGCCGACGATTCTCGTCGACGACCTTCGTTCGCCAGGCGGCGCGGAATGTCAGCGACAGTGCCAGCCATGTGTCACCTGGCGCTGCTGTCCCCAGTTGTCCGTCGAGAAACTGCAACTGCTGCCAGTCCTGACTGTAGTAGGCAGTGGCCGCCGCAACGATCGGCGACTTCAGTGAAACTGCATGCGACGCGAGCTGGATCGTTTGCGAAATCTGGCCGGTGGCAATTTGAGGCAGCGTGACTTCGGTCAGCTTGAATCGCGCATCGCGATCATTCGGGTTGGATTCCAACACGGCTCGAAATCGCGCCGTCGCTGTATCAAAGTCGCCCGTGTAGAGCGAGACGTAGCCGTCAGCCAGGAGACGATGACGTTTACCACTGAGCGATTCTGCGATCATTCGGGCTCGGGCTTCCTGTTTCGAAAGCAACAACACGCGGACGAGCTTGGCTGCATCCAGGCCGATCCTGTCGGTCAGCGGCCGTGCACCGCTGCGGTGAATCAGGGCATCCGATCGCCGAAACACCTCGGGATTCAGGGCTGTGAATGACTCGCCCGGACGTCGGGACGATCCCGTGGCCAGGCGATTGTCGTTGTCCGTGATGATGGGAGCACCCGCGCAGAACTCCTGCAGCGCCGGCTCATCCATCAGCAGTGCGGCAGCGACGTCATGCACATCATTCACTCCGATCCAGCGGAATGATCTCAGTCCGCTGCGCAACGGTCGTCCGGTCTGGATGATCTGCTCTTCAACCTGCAGCGAAGAATCCGACGCCAGAAACAGCAGCAATCCTTCTGTCGGCTGGTAGACACGCACATGCGAAAACACATCCCGCAGAGTGGCACCCAGCGACCGAACCTGACCTTCATCCGCGTATTTTGAGTTCATCCACTGCAACAGCACGCCGTTCGCATTCAGATGCGAGTGAGCGAGTTGCATGAATTCGCGGGTGTAAAGGTGCGACGCTCCCGCCGTCCACGGATGCGAGGGCTGCGAGACGATGGCGTCGTATGACTTCGAACTGAGTGAGAGAGCACCCCGCGCGTCGTTGATGACGAGTCGCAATCGGGGGTCGCTGAGCGGATCGTGAGCACGCTCGTTCGAGATCTCGCGGATGGCAGCAACGACTTTCGGCTCAAGTTCGACAGTGTCGATTGACTCAATCGTCTCCGGAACACCTTCAACAAGACTGCCTCCACCGAGTCCGATGACCAGCATCGATTTCGCATCGGGTCGGGCCAGTACCGGCAGAGCGGCCAGCCAGCGGGCACCGTCACTTGCTCCGCCCACTGCACCTCGGGGAGCGATCAGGGCCTCGGGTAACCCGTTGCACAGCAGCCTGAATCCAAACTCTTCATGCGACAGCATGACGTTGGCTGAGGCACCGACCTGTGAGAAAACAACCGTCCGCGGAGCGACGATGTTGTGCAACGGCCGATACCGCAGCATGGCGTCTGGACCTCCGACGACAAGCAACGCCGCGATGACGGCAGGTATTGAGATGGCAATCGGAACATGCCGTCGCTCCGGCCGTTCCCAGAACAGCACACAACTGGCGACACCAAGATTGATTGATGCCGCAACAGCCACTGTGCCATGAAAGCCCAGCCATGGCAGCAGCAGGTGTCCGCACAACAGGGAGCCTGCGATCGCGCCCAGAGTACCGGCTGCATAAAGTCGCCCGGTGACCTGCGACAGGTTTGACTGACCGCGACCTGCGACTTCGATTGCCAGCGGCAGCGACATACCAATCGCGATTGTTGAGGGTAGCAGCACAGCCAGGCACAGAGTCACATTTGCCACAAAGCCGCCCGTCAACCCGCTCCCAATCCACTGCGACACAAACGGTACGACATCGATTCCGGCGAACATGACGACAGTGGCAAGTGCCGCCGCTGCCTGGGAGTGCAGGAGCAGACGCAATACCGGGTGACCTCGTCGGACGAGTCGCACGGCCAGGCAGCTTCCCAGTGCGATCCCGGTGAGAAATCCGGCCAGCATGGTCGAGAACGCGAACAGGCTGCCGCCGAGAACCTGGCTGAGCAGCCGCGTCCACAGGACTTCGTAAGTGAACGAGGCCGCGCTGGCAAAACCGATGAGCAGCGCCAATGCCGCCAGCGACGGGGCACGTGCAGATTGTTCGAGTTTCGTCCGGGTGTGGATTGAGCTGTCCGAACGAAGAATCTCGTCGGCTGCCACCGGTTCGTTGGAAGTCGTCGGGAGCGTCTTCTGCAGAACGGCTGCCAGTGCAAACACGACGACGTTGATGCCGGCTCCCACAAAGACTGTCGTTTGCAGACCGAGTGACGGAACCAGCCAGAAAGCCGTCACCAGTGTTCCGAAGACAGCTCCGAATGTGTTGATTCCGTACAGCAGTCCAATGCGTCCTGTGTCCCGCCGATCGCCGCCGCCGACAACGAACCGGGCGAGCATCGGCAAGGTGGCGCCCATACAACCGGTCGGAAGCAGCACCAGCACGAAAACCAGGAGTGAGTCTGTCAGGACCTCAAGCATTCCACCCGCAGCCGGAAGTTCGGGCTGACCGCCGCAGATCCAGATCCTCAGGCCATTCGCGATTTGCAGTCCGAAGGGAACCAGCAGGGCACCAACGGCAACGCCAAGTTCCAGCAGTCCATAGGCCAGCACGGGCCGGCGAATCCGCGCTGCATAGCGGGCGGAAATGACGGCACCCAACGCCAGTCCAGCCATGGTCGCCGCGAGAACGGCCCCAAGCGCGGCTTCGGATGTCCCAAAGACAGCAGCGAACTGTCGCAACCAGACGGTTTCGTAAAGCAGTCCAGCGAATCCGGAGAGCAGAAAACAAGTCGCGACCAGCCACCATCCCATCGAGCGGCCCGACTGAGCCGAATTGTGAGCGTCCATGCCCGTTACTCCCGTATCACGGAATCTGAATCGTCCGCGTTCGATACGGGTTGCCTGATGATCGTGTCAAGGTGAGCCTGCACTGCACTCCGTTCGTGTCAGGACAACCTCGAAACTGTCGTATTCGGAGGGCCGCCATTTTCACGCGGCCACTTGTTCGTCCTGTTTCGTGGACGCAAAATTCGGCGATCTCGGGTAGCCGTAACGATTCATTTGCAGTGCTGTGAGAGTCCAGATGATGCGCTGCTGTCGCGGTGTCAGGTTGTGGGCCCACTCGCAATCCTGCTTCAGGTGGATCGGGCCCGAAGTACGAACTCGGTTGCCCGCATAAAGATGCCCCGGATTCATCGGCTCTCCTGCCGCCAGTCGCGTTGCCACCTGCGAGAAGTCGAGGCTGGCCAACTCACCAATTGCGTTCAGCGTGTCAGTTGGAAAAGCGACGAAGTCTTCGTAGTGAATTCGCGCCGATGGTCGATCGGGGAACAGTCGGCGCACCTGTTCGCTGTAGCCATTCATCAGCGTCCAGTAAGCCGCGGAGACGGTGACGGGCTTAGACGGAATCTCACGCGGGATTCCGGACTCACGTGACTGGTGCAGCGCTTTCATGCGCGACCAGGCGACTCCCCGCGCGTCGCGAACGAGGTGTACCAGCCGGACATCCAGCTCAGGAATCAGACACAGCAGACGGGCACGCAGTGGATTCTTACTCGATTCAACGATGACCCGTTGTCCGGATGTCTCCGCGATGGCGCGGTAAAACGCGACGGTCTGCTGCAGGCACTCAGTCAGAACCGGGGACTGCCGATTCGGACGACGGCGAAGGCGCAGCCAACTCCGGAGTCCCAGATCGAAGGACTGGATGTGGCAGAAGCGGCGATACAGCTCGCGGTGGTCGGTGATCGCGGACTGCCCGGACAGTTCGCACCAGCGGGATCGAACCTGCGTCCACAGCGGACAGGCGTCGCGTGCTTCTCCGCAAGCGCAGTTGGCGCGATGCAGAGCTTCTTCACGAAAAATGTGAATCAACTCGCCGGTCCCAAAGACCTCGGGATGGCTCCCGAGGATCACGTCCAGCACTGTAGAGCCGCTGCGACCGGCCCCCATGACGTACACGACCCGGATACGGTCGTCCGACGTTGATTGCACAATACGCATCCGGACTCCATTCCGAAGTGCTGCATCTGTTGGACCGAACGACCCGTCATGGGTACCGCGCCAGTGCTTTTGTCAGCCGTGAAGTGATGGATGTAGCCGAACTTGCCAGAGTTTGGTTTCCACGGGTCCAGCCCCGGCCAAAGTCTGGCGACTTCGGCTACCCTTCAAAACACGACGGATACTGCACTAGTTCAGGCCTTCTTCGACCAGCATTTCGCTGAATCGCTTCTGTACGCGGGTCTTCAGTTCGCCGAAGAACTCCCGCGTGTTGAAGTACGGCAGTTCGATTTGCGGATACTCGTCGTGGACTTCATCGGGCATCACGTAGTCTTCGTCGGTGAATCCCTGCTTCAACTCAAGCGCATAACCCCGCAGGAAAACTCGACGAACCATGTTTTCGAGTTCCGCCTCTGTGATTTCAAGACCACCAATGGCGCCGAGGGCGTCTACCATCATGTCGTTCTTGAGTGCACTGAATTTGCAGACACCTGTGAAATCATCCCGCAGAATCGACAGGCCGCGCTTCGGACTCGTGATGGCATCCACCCAGTAGTCCATACTGGTTTCCTTCTCATTCACGCAGAGAAGGTAAGTCTTCATCGACATATGGGCTCCGGCGAGTGCCCACGGGTAACCGGGATTGTGCTGCGGCAGATATGCGGCGTATTCCATGCCCTTTGAATGCATGGCGTAGCCTTCTGCGTTGCGTTCCCGTGCGATCAATGCGACACCGCGACCGAGGTCGCCAAGTTTGCCGTTGCCGATGTCCTGAACGACCTGAGCCGTGGCTTCGAAGTCACCATAGGCCATGCCGCCAGCCACTGGCGTGTCCGGGTTGCGGCGGTTGTATTCCATGGCCCAGGAGAGCGTCGTCCCGATCGAGATCGAGTCCATGCACATCTGATCGACGTACTCGCACAACTCAAGGCATTCGTGACCGTCGAAAATGCCGATGTTGGACGAGAGCAGGTTGAGTGGTTCGTAGTCCCACTTGGCTCGGAACTGCGCGGCTTTGCCATTCTCGTCGGCGTCATAAATGTTTTTGTGACACGAGATGCCGCAGCGAAAACACGATTCGTCTTTGACGACGTATTCGCCGGTGGCTTCGAAGTTGTCGCGGTGGAATGGCAGCGACACGCGAGTACCAGTGGGCACGAAGTTCATTTCCGGCATGCAGCCGACGGGATTCAGAACTTCGACGTTGGCCCATGTACCGCCACCACCGTCTTTCTTTTTGTCGCGGAATCGAGAGCTTCCCTTGCCCTTGGCAATTTCGATGTTGATCTGCTTCACAATGTCGGGCCCCTTGGGACCAACGACGTCTTTGATGTCCGCAACAATCGCCATGAGGTTCTTGGAGCCCATGACGCCGCCCATTCCACCACGTCCGGCGAATCGCGGTTTGTTGTCCTTTGTCTTGAGCTGGTTCTCGGTCGAAAGGGCAATCGCGGCGTAATAGCAGTTTTCGTAGTTCTCGCCCGACGGACCGATGACGGCAAAATGCGCGTCCGGATAATTCTCGTAGAGCTTCAGGATGCGGTCATTGACCCACAGGCCAGAGTACTCCGCACCATCCAGAAACTCGAATTTCACGGGACCGTCCGCGTCATCCTTGTAGAGCCGTAGAACGGTTGGCTTGTCGCAACGGCCGGTGAAGACAACTTCATCAATACCCAGATACCGCAACTTCGTGCCAAACTTGCCACTGCCGGTGGACCACATGGCCGATGGCTTACCGATCCGTGAGCGCTTCAGTGGCGAGTACGCATTGAAGTACGTCCGCAGGCCGGTCATGTAATCGGTGCCCGAGAGAATCCCGAGGTTCATGATCAGGCGGGCTTCGGGAACGTAGGGATCGTCGACCGCATGATCTTCCAGGAGCTTGAAGCCGCGGGCACAGCCACCCAGGGCATCCTCGAAGTCTTCACACGGGACAACCGAAGGGGTGACCGTATTCGTGTTCAGGTCGACCGCGAATGAGTTCAGTTTGAAATCCTGGGGCTTCTTCGGGCTGTCGCTGCCACTGTCGCTGATCACGGTGTTTTCTCCTCGGATGCGGAACGATGAGATCGAATTGAGTGGGTCTGTACGAAAGACCGCGAGATGAACGCCTCGTCCAGATACGTCGACAGAATGCGTGGATCATCCCTGGATCATCCGCCCGCGCCAAGTTCACCTCGAAAAGATCGCCGACTCGTGACAGCCGACACAGCCGCGACCTGTCTGCCGTATCGCAGCCGGCTCGGCGAAATCCGACGACGGTGACGGTTATTCGGCGGCTGTTCTTGAGGACCAGCGCTTTTCGAGCAGCCTGGCGGAGTGGATTGCCGAGTCGTCGGCGGGGATGAGTCGCATGAAGGCGGCCGCCCGACTGAACTTTCCGTCGAACGCCAGAGCCACGCCACACAAATATGCCGCCTGGTTTCGAAACATGCCGCTCAATCCTGCGCCTCGTTTCACGTCCGTGATGTACGACTCGAGGTCTTTGGCCGCTGCAGCCCAATTCCCCTGTTGTAGCTGACAGCAAGCACGCCAGAAACGCGCCTGTTCCCCGGCGGTCGCGTGGTCTCGCCGGATATTTTCCGGCAGGCTGGAACGGATAAACTCGTTCGTCGCGGCGTCTTTCTGAATCGGCGAGTGGTTACGAGTCAGGGGTGGAATGTCACGCCATCCCTGTACCTTAAGGAACCGAGGGATCGCCTTCTGAGCCTGTCCGAGAATCTGATCAACCCGGGCGACGCGCTGCGACTGCCGACCAACAGGCTCCACAATCAACTGTGCTGGTTGCCCGGGTTTCGTGTCCAGCGTGATCTGATAGGGCACCTGCAGCGAGGCGTCCCATGCGTCGAGCGATGCCTGCTGCTCGGGAGACAGGGACTCGCGGGCCTGCCGTCGCTGTTCAGGGTAAGGCCAGATACGAATTCGGTCCGCCGCAACCTGATTCGCGAGCGCCCCTGTGAGCAATTGAATCATGCCCGCATCCCCGACCAGAGGTGCATAGACAACAGCAGAGCCAGTCAATGCGTTGTTCAATCCCTCCATCCGGCGGGACCACAAGGACGTATCGCCAACAAGCTGCAGCGATGCCTGTTTGAGTTGTTCAGACGTAACGCGGTAGGGTCGGTCGGGCGTATCCAGTTGCCGTAACAGGCTGTCGTCGGCAATGGCCTCAGCCAGAGTCGCCGGACGGTGAACCAAGGCGTCTTCGCCGGAATCCTGTGGACCAGGGACTGCCAATCCGAGTACGGCATCAAACAGATACACATCTGAGCCGACCACGGCACCTGCCAGAAGAAACTCCGGTTCGCTGCTGGTCGCGTCGTCCGAGATTGCCAGCACAACAACGGGGATTCTCCGCTGCTGCAGGATAATCGCGAACGTCCAGGCCCGATCCGCCGCAGAGCCGCGACCATGCAGCATGGCTTCGAAAGGGCCAATCGGAGGGGACGTCGATTCGTGTGGCCGTGCCGGAAGTATCGTGTGCATGACGTGATAGAACACCGCGGCAATCTGATCGAGGTCCCCGTTGCCCTGCCAGGGGACGTGGATCGCCCCGAACAGGTCTCGCGCCCACAGCATGTCTCTCACATGAGTGCAATCCTGGAGTACGAATTGACGCCGGATGATTCGATCGACCTGTTCCGGTGGAAGGTGCTGCCGGAGCTGCTCTGCAAGCGTCTTGTCATCGACGTCCTGGTCGACCATGTCAGCCAGCATCGACTTTGCCCAGTCATCCAGATCGCTGCGAGGAAGCGTACGCGGCACCGTGATCCCATACACATCCGGTTGCAGGTTCTGGAGAATTGACTCGACGGACATTGGCGGCGGCGGGGGCGGCGGGGGCGGTAGTTTTTTCTCTGTGTCGCAACCCGAGACCATCAGCAGCACACAGATACCAGCGCACCCCAGGATTCCTGCCGCAAGGCTGAGAATCCCGAGAGAATTTCGCGGTGGAGAGTCTGTCGTCATCGATGCGGTTCTTCAGGCGGGCGGATGTGGAGTTGCGAAGAGGGGCCGAGTTTTGTGAATCTCAAACACACTGTCTCGATGGAATGTGGCAATCCGGAACTCACGACTCGTCGAATTCGAGCACGGACGAACGCAGTCGAATGAGCTGTTTCAGGAGCCGGGGCAATTGATCAAGCGGCACCTGATTTGGTCCGTCACTCAGGGCTGCGTCGGGGTTGGGATGTGTTTCCATGAAGACTCCGTGACAGCCCGCTGCGACGGCCGCACGGGCAACAATCGGGACCATGTCACGTTGCCCGCCAGTGGTTTGCCCGCCGGGCATCTGAACGCTGTGCGTGGCGTCCATGATGACCGGGCAGCCCGTCGCGTGCATGATCGGAATGGCGCGCATGTCATTGACCAGCCGCCCATATCCGAAAGTCGTTCCTCGTTCGGTCAGCATGATGTTGGAACACCCCGCTTCCTCGCACTTGCGAACGATGTGAATCGTGTCTTCCGGCGAGATGAACTGCGGCTTCTTGACGTTGATGACGCCACCATGTTTTGTGGTCGCTTCAGCGGCGGCGATCAGCAGGTCAGTCTGCCGGGCCAGGAACGCTGGAATCTGAATAATCCGACAGATCTCGGCGGCCGCGTCTGCCTGCGACGGTTCATGAATATCTGTTGTGACCGGGAGTCCCGTCACTTCACTGGCCTTCGCCAGGATTTCCAGACCTCGCTGCAGACCGGGCCCGCGAAAGCTGGAGATGCTCGTCCGGTTGGCCTTGTCAAAACTCGACTTGAATACGAGCGGGATATCGAGTTCCGCGGCGTATTCCGCGACTCGCTTCGCCGTCTCAAGAATCAGCTCCTCACTCTCAATGACGCACGGTCCAACGATAAACAGCAGTGGCTGTCCGGAGCCGCATTTCAGTCCGCCAACGGCAACGGGGTCGGAGGGCATGGGGAGTCCTTTCCAAAAGTCAATGGCCAGTCGTCAGTGATCACTCAATCCGCACAACGCGACACTGCAGAACCTTGTGGGTTCCATTCTCCTGGACAATCGCCACCACACTCAGGTTGTTCAGCGCAAGCGGCGTGGATGAGAACTCGACGACCTGGTTGGTTTCGTAACGTGTCAGGCTGTCGTGCAATTCGGTGCGGAGTTCTTCGACATCAATGCTGCCCCGCCACTCGAGTTTTTCCTCTGCAGGTTCAACACCGTTGTCTCCCCCGAGCAGCTTGCGTGCCACCATGTCATGCTGACGAAACCCGTTGAAGGCGTGAAAATCCACACCTGATTCCGCCAGCACCAGTCGCAGACGCACGCTGTCTTCGAACTCCCCTGTACTCGTCGCTTCACAACTGATCTGCACGACGTCGTCCTGCCGTATGGCCGTCAGGTCAATTGATACGTCTGACTTCTGCTCCAGCAACTCTTTGATGATCGACGACAGACCCTGATACAAACGTTCGGCATCGACCATTCCACCTTCGGTTCCAGGTACGTTCGTGCCGTCCAGAAAGACCCGCGGAGTGAAGTTCGTGCGATAATAGTTGAAGTAGCGTGCTTCGCTGTCCTCGTTAGCGAGAGGATTGTGTCCCGGAACCTGACCAGCCATGTGAACGTGATATCGCAATGTGACTACGGTTGAGGTTGGCCAGCTTCTGGCCAGACCTGCCATCGCGACTTCAGCGCCAACGCTCAAGGGACAACGCACGCCTGTGAACAGCTCCGCCAGCACAGTTCGGTTGCCGGGCTCGTCAGTGCGAGGCTCGACCGGTTCGGACGCGAAGGTCACAAGTTGTTCGTCGTAGGTCTTTTGAATCAGTTCATCGAGACCGTCAGTACTCCCGTGCACGTCTTCCCATAGCGTCTCCAGTCGCTCAGTCGGAAGAATGCGTCCAACTTTCGAGTTCCGCCCGAGTTCCTGAAGCATGCGTTCCTGCATGGGCAGAGCCACAAGTTCGGCGTAAAGGTCGATGGCGTCCTGTTTGCGATCGTCCAGTCGGGCCGCATCCGCCAGGTGAACGGTAAGAATGGCATCATGTCGACGCGTCTTCATCATGTCTTCGGCAATGGTACGTCCCTCGGCTCGTTTCGCCTTGTCGTCCGAACTCAGAAACACGACCGCCTGGTTGTATCGCGTCTGCTTGCGCAGCATGTCGATTCGTTCTGACACCCCTTTGAGAGTATCGTCGGACTTCAGCTTCTCCTGGGTGCTATCGAGCTGCTCAAGACACCAAACCGGGTCGTAGCCGGTCGTGACCGCCCGCTGGAGCCCCTCGACTTCCGCGACCAGTCCCATGCGGGCTTCCCAGAGGGACTGCTGTTTCACGTAGGCAGCGATGAGCTTCTCGACAGTGCCGGTCGCCTTTGCCTCCTGGCACGCATTCGCGATCGCCATCTGGTGGCCCACTGCGATCAACGGGCTCGACGGGAAAATTTTGGCGAACTCGCGCGCATCCTCTTCTGGGACCGGCGATTGCGACACTTGATTAAACTGCTCAACTTCCGGCGCAGGCAATTGGACGAATGCGGGAATGCGGGCAAATGTTCGTTCGTCGGACGGCACGAGCCGTATGAAGGAGCTGTTACCAGTCGGATCGACCATCGACCCGACGATCACTCCGTGATCAAAGCGGCCGCGAAAAGTCATCCGCGTCTCACCATCCGGCACGAGGCAGTTAAACTGGACAGAATCCCCGGCAACGAACGCATCTCCGACGGCGAGCTGTTCAAAGTCCATACGTGCTGCGATTTTTTCGACCGTGCCGGGCGCGTCGTCTGTTCCTGACGTCATCCGGACCAGCATCATCGGATTCTCGCCAATCATTGGCTGCGGGCTGTTCTGATTCGGCGGGATGATGTGTGGCGTCCGCAGGACCCATATTCCGTCAGTCGTTTCCCGCTTCGGCCAGGCCGCACTTTTGGGCCTGGATGGACGAACGACTGCGTCGGCTGAGCGGGTCGACGGAGTCGAGGACGTAAAGCCGGTGTCCGCTTCAGCGCCGGTGTTACTTTCACCAGAGGTCAGGGCGCTGCCCGCATCTGCAGGCACAGAGACGACTCCACTTTCGTCATCATCGCCGCATCCGGCCAGGATCAGGGTGAGAAGAACGACGACAGGCGAAACGGAAAAACGGCTCATATGGCGGGGCCTTGAAAGCATCGATCCGGCGGTCAGGATGGCGAAGCACACACGCCGCAGACGAAATCTGACGGCGTTTCGCACAATACGTGGAGAAAATACAAACTGCGGGATTCTATCGTGTTCCCGGATTTGCAACGACCGCAACTCGGCGCAGAGCGCCGACCCTTTTTCGCCAGCAGGAATGACATTCCGCCAGGCGTCGCAACCAGCAACGGCGACCCGCATATGCACGAGGTTTCCGTGACTTGACCGGATCTGATGGCAGCGCCATCATCCCCGCCCCCGTCCGCCTTCATTTCAGGGCGGATTCCAGTTCATTGTCGCTGATCGTGCTTTTTCTTAAACGCTTCTGCCGGTAGCAATGCAACTCGATTCAGACTGAATCGGACCGGTGGGAACAGATTCTCGTTGAACCTGTGACCCGGACGAAGTGTGCACACGCGACGTTTCACCCGTTGCGGCCGGATAACGGCTTGAAGAGGAGTTACTGTGGCCCGTATTGATGTGAAGGAAATGCTTGAGGCTGGCGTCCATTTCGGACACCGGACCAGTCGTTGGGATCCCAAAATGCGGCCTTACATTTATGGGCGCCGCAATCTGATCCACATCATCGACATTAAGGAGACGGTTCGCGGTCTACTGCGAGCAAAGCAGTACCTCAAGAAAGTGTCGTCGCAGGGGAGTCTGGTGGTCTTTGTCGGCACAAAACGCCAGGCCGCGGAGCCGGTCATCGAAGCGGCGCAGGCCTGTGGAATGCCGTGGGTCTCGGAACGCTGGCTGGGCGGGACACTGACAAACTTCCGCACCGTTCGAAGCCGCCTGAAACGACTCGAAGAGCTCGAACTGCTTGAAACCAGCGGCGAGCTGTCCACTTACTCAAAAAAACGACAGTCCACGCTGCGACGTGAATTCAAGAAGATCAAGCGGAACCTTGAAGGCATCCGCAACATGAACCGCATCCCGGAATCGGTTGTCGTGATTGATCCCAAGGCCGAAAAGAACTGTGTCCACGAATGTCGGCTGATGGGTGTCAAGATTGTCGGGCTGATCGACACCGATTCGAATCCGGACACGATCGACCTGCCGATCCCAGGCAACGACGACAGCATTCGGTCGATTCGTCTGATCCTGGAGCATCTCTCCACAGCGATTACAGACGGTCGCTCGCAACTGCCGGTTCCGAAGGAAGTGGTTGCTGCCGACGAACCGAAGGCCGTCCCCAGCCTGTGACCGTTGCCTGTCGGATGTCGTGACCGCATTGATGCGGTTTTGCCGCTGGGATGTGAATGCGTCGTTCGCTTGCCCGGACAAAACTTCAACTTTATCAAACCGGCGAACGTCGACAGCCGCCGTGTGAATCCGGCGGCTGCGAACGGAAACCGAACAGGAACATTTCCATGGCCAACATTTCGGCTGCCCAGGTCAAGTCGCTACGTGAGAAAACCAGTCTGCCGATGATGGAGTGCAAGAGAGCACTCGTAGACGCCGAAGGTGATGAGGGTCGGGCCATTGAGATCCTCAAAGAGCAGTTCAAGAAAGTCATGGTCAAAAGGGCCGAGAATGTGACGAGCGAAGGCCGCATCGTGATCCTTCTGGCTGAGGGTGGCAGTGAGGCTGTGATGGTCGAGATTCAGTGTGAGTCTGCTCCCGTCGCCAGCGGTGAAGAATTCGTCGCGTTCTCAAATCAGTGTGCGGAGCAGCTCCTGAATGGTCCCGGTGCCGAAACTCCGGAAGAGTTGCTTGCTCAGCCCGCACCGGGCGGCGATGGCAAGACTCTTCAAGGCGTCTGGGAAGATCTGACGAACCAGATTCGCGAGAAAATTGTGGTGGCCCGTGCCACGCGAGTGAGCGGACCCGTCAATGGCTACGTGCATCACGACGGCAAGAACGCCGCGTTGTTTGCGGCCGATGGCGAATCCGGCAACATCGAAGTTCTGCGTGATGTTGCCATGCATATCACCGCATTGAAACCACAGGCCTGTAACCCGGACGATCTTGACGATGTGGCCATCGAGGCGGAACGCACCCGGTTGACCGACGATGCAAAAGCCAGCGGCAAGCCGGACAACATCGTCGAGAAGATCGTCGATGGTCGGATGAAGAACTTCTTTGTCGATCAGGGCGTGCTGACATACCAGCCGTTTGCAAAGGATGATTCCAAAACCGTGAGCCAGGCTCTGGCCGAGTCGGGATTCAAGGCGCGCGCCTTCACCCGCTGGGTGCTGGGCAACTAAGCCGCCGTTTGATTCGATTCGTTATGAGGGACAGGAGCCGGACGGTTCCTGTCCCTCGTTTCATTGGCCCGCTAATGTTCCCGAGTTGAGTCGAAAAGCACGTTCTTGCCTGCGACGCGCCTTCAATTCTGCAACTTCCCCTCCCTGTCGACACGGTATGGACGACCTCGATGACTGACTCAGAAAACTCTCCGGCGTATCGTCGTGTTCTGTTGAAACTCAGCGGCAACAGTTTTTGTCGTTCCGGGGAATCCGGCATCACAATGGCGGAAGTCTCGAACGTGTCCGAGCAGATTCGCCGGATTCACGCCTCGGGAGTGGAGCTTGCCATCGTATGTGGCGGCGGCAACATTCTGCGTGGTCGCGACTTTGCCGCAGTAAGTGCCGCCATCAGTGCTCCGACAGCCCATTACATGGGCATGCTCGCGACGGTCGTCAACGGGCTCGCATTGCAGGATGCCCTGGAAAACGTGGGCGTACCGACTCGGCTGCAGACGGCGATCCGCATGGAAGGCGTTGCCGAACCGTTTATCCGCCGCCGCTGTGTACGGCACCTGGAAAAAGGACGTGTCGTGATTCTGGCGGCCGGAACTGGCAGTCCGTTTGTTACGACGGATACCGCGGCCGCTTTGCGAGCACGGGAAATCGAAGCCGATGTCGTGCTGAAAGCGACTCGAGTTGACGGGGTGTACTCAGACGACCCGGAACGAAATCCTCACGCAGTCCTGTTCTCGGAGATATCGTTCCAGGACGTTCTGCAGAAGGACCTGAAGGTGATGGACCCGCAGGCGATCCATCACTGCATGGAGCAGAGCATTCCGATCGTCGTCTTCAATTATCAGAAAGCCGGAAACCTGGAACGTGTGATCGCTGGCGACAAAGTTGGGACGCGCGTCGGTTGAACAAGCAGATTCGTTGTTCGCCGATTGATCTGATTCTCGACAACCGCCAGAATCGCCAGCGTCCGGTCTCCGGCAGCATGCAACAATCTTCCATCACAAGGCCTTCGAAATGGACGAAGACGAAATTCTGCTCGACGCGGAAGAACGCATGGAGAAAGCCGTCAGTGTTTTCACCGGACAGCTCGGCGGTTTGCGAACCGGTCGGGCCACGCCGGGGCTCGTCGACTCGATTCGCGTCGAGTACTACGGGTCGCCGACACCGCTGAAACAGATCGCAAATATCTCCGTCCCGGAACCGCAGCAGATTGTGATCCGCCCGTTCGATAACGGGACCATGAGCGACATCGTCAAAGCGATACAGTCCAGCGATGTGGGTCTGGCACCGATGTCCGACGGGCGATTGATCCGGCTGAACATCCCACCGCTTTCCCGGGAACGACGGCAGCAGTTGGCCTCGCGGACGAAGGAGTTCGCGGAAGACGGACGCGTCTCGATTCGAAACATTCGCCGCGACGCGAACAAGCACGCGGATGCCTCGCAGAAGGCCAAAACTCTTTCCGAGGACGATCGCGATCGGATCAAGGAAGAGGTTCAGAATCTGACGAAGACCTATGAAGGCAAAATCAACGCCGCCGCCGCTGCGAAAGAAAAGCAGATCATGGACGAATAGCGGCCGGGGCTGCCTTCAGCCGATCACTCAATGCGGCCCAGACCGAATGCCACTGTGTGATTGAGCTTCCCGCAACTCGCTTTGCGTCGGCGCCGGGACCAGAGACGGCGAACCAAGCCGTTGTGTCGACAGGCGTCGAGCGGACATTGTGGCTTGCCGCTCGCTAAGCGCGGGCCGTTGCGGACGTGGCGTCGGTGCTCTGGCCGCACTCGGACGGTCTGGCGAGACACTCGGGACAGCTTCGACTTGAGCCGAGTTGATCGATATCACGGTCATCAGCCCGAAGCCGGCAAACGTCAGGACAGTGACCGCGACAGACGCAAGAATGGCTCGGTTACGGAACGGGTCTGTGCTTGCTGTTGGGCTTGCCGGTATCACGTCGGACGGCAGTTCCGCAGCCGCATCGCGCAATGCTATGGCAAGTTGTCGCGCATCCGGGAAGCGGTCTTCCGGTTGCTTTTCGAGACATCGCAGACAGAGACGCTCCAGGCTTTGGGGAACGTCAGGGCGAAGAGCCGTCGGAGCGATTACGTCCTGTTCGCGAATCTGCTCAAACAGGATCGGAATCGACTGTGAGGTGAAGGGACGGCGACCAGTCAATAACTCGTACAGGATCACACCGACAGACCACACATCGCTCCGTGAATCGAGTCGGTCGATTTCTCCAAAGGTCTGCTCCGGTGACATATAGGCGGGCGTCCCGGAGATTCGCTGTTCGTCGCCAGCGTGACTTCCCACGATTAGCGCGAGTCCGAAGTCGGTCACGAACGGACGACCGTTTCGGTCAATGAGAATGTTGGCCGGCTTGAGATCTCGATGAATGAGTCCACACAGATGAGCGGCGTGGACCGCTTCTGAGACATCGGCCATCAGCAGAGCCAATGTCACGCAATCCATTGAGCCGGACCGGATCACGGACGCCAGTGACATTCCGTCGATGAAATCTTCGACAAGAAAGACCGAACCATCCGGTTCCTGTCCAAAATCATGGACGGTGACGACCCCCGGGTGCCGGACCCCGGCCGCGGCACGAGCCTCGTGCAGAAACTTTGCTGCCGAATCCTGTTCCGGTCCAGTCCGCGGAATCTTGACTGCAACCTGCCTGCGTAAGATTCGATCATCCGCCAGCAATACTCGCCCGGAAGTCCCCTCGGCGATGGCGTTATGCACGACATAACGGCCGGCGATCACGCAATCCTGCCACGCGGCCGGTCGATCCACGGTCTCATCAAGCGCGACAGTTTCATCCCGGCCGTTGAGAGAACTCAGCGGGACTTGATCGACACCGGCAGTGGAGTCGGAGGAGTGGCTCAACATTTGAATTCGACTCGCAACAGTCATTCAGAATGATCAGGTTGGACACGCGTCGCGACCACGATGCGGTGCCCGTGCGAGTTGATCAATCCCGAATGACACAACACGTTGCCGTTCCGGGTTTATGGCCGGGGCTCAGATTGCATAATCGACAACTCCGTCAAACTTGAACGCCCGGATGACGGACGAAGAGACGACGGAGTGTCTCAAGGAGCGTGGGAGGACTTAGGAATTGTCCTGAGATAACTTCCGTAGCGAAACTCGCCAAGAGTTTCGGCCACAGACGATGCCGAAAGTCCTGGCGACTTTCGCTACGACGAAATCGCGAATCTATTTCGGGACAATTCCTTACCGAATCGAGATCAGCTCAATGACAAAGTGGAGCCTGGCCTTTGGTGGAATGATCGGCGGCCGGCCCTTTTCTCCGTATGCGAGCTGATACGGAATATCGAGTTCGATCTTGCCTCCCTCACCAACGAGCTGCAGGCCTTCAGTCCAGCCAGTGATCACGCCGGATAGAGGAAAGCTGGCCGGTTCGCCTCGCTTGTATGAGCTGTCGAATTCTGTCTCGTCGTCCAGCCAGCCGCGGTAGTGACACCGCACTGTGTCGTTGGCTGTCGGTTTGCGACCATCCGATTTCCGTAGAATGCGGTACTTCAGACCGCTCGATGTCGTCTTGAATTCCGGATCAGCAGCCTCGCCCTTCAACCAGGCCACATGCCCGGGTGTCGCCACTCGGATGCTCCACAATTTGTGACCGGCCGTGATGAACAGTGTCTTCAGATCGTCTCCGCCAAAATCGCAGTTGGTGATCATGTCTATCGGGACAGGGATAAAGTGCAGCAGGTCGCCTTCAGGCGAGATGACATAGATGCCTGACTTGTACTTCTTCACAGTCTCGGAGCCGGACGGGAAGTTGAACCCGGCCGCCACGTAAAGTCGCCCCTCGCGGTCCACCGCCATGCCGTCCGGACCGCGATCTGTTTCCCAGTCAAACAGCAGTTTGCGACTGTCCGGTTTGACGCTTCCATCAGCGTTCAAATCAAATCGCCACAACTTCCGATTCTGAACATCGCGCAGCGGCTTCGGATCGTTCACGTTGTCGGCCACGAACAGAAACTTTTCGTCGGGAGAGATCGCAAGCCCGTTCGGCCGGTCGACTTCGTGAGTGATGATCCGCTCAACCTTGCCCACGTCGTCGATGCGATAAACGCCTTCAACTTTCTGATCGTTGTCGTCAAAGATCTCCATACTGCGGCGGTCGCGATAGCGTGGATCGCTGAAGTAGATGCGACCCTTGCTGTCGATCGTGCAATCATTCGGAGAATTGAACCGTTTACCCTGGTAGCTCTCGGCCAGCACGGTGATCGTGCCATCGAGTTCAATGCGCGTGACACGCCGGTTACTCTCGGCCCCGCCACCTTCGCAACAGATCAATCGGCCCTGGTGATCGAACGCCAGTCCATTGGTGCGTCCCGACTCAGTCCGGTACGTGTGAATCACGCCGGCCCGATCGCGTCGCATGATGCGGTTGTTGGCAATGTCACTGAAGTAGACATTCCCGCTGGGATGCCACGCAGGCCCTTCCGTGAAGGCAACTCGCCCCTCAATCTGCAGCCTGGAATCCGCCGACACTGGTGGTGCAGCCTGTGCAGAAATTGACTGGACAGTCAGGAACAGTGCTGTCAGGCAAATCGGAGTTCGCATCGCGGGAGTCCTCTTTATTCAAGAATGAGTCTCACCATGACGCGGTACGTTCCGCTCACAGGCGGGACTCCAACGGTTCAGTCGTCATTGCCGGCGTCGAGCACCGACAGAAATGCCTTTTGTGGAATCTCGACTTCGCCGAATTGCTTGAGGCGTTTCTTGCCCTCTTTCTGCTTGGCCCACAGCTTGCGCTTACGCGAGATGTCACCACCGTAGCATTTTGCCGTGACGTTTTTGCGAAATGCTCTGATGGTTTCGCGCGCGATCACTCGCATACCGAGAGCCGCCTGCAACGGAATCTCAAACTGGTGCTTTGAAATCTCGTCCTTCAACCGCTTCACCAGCGAACGACCGCGTTTGTCAGCGTTCGACCGATGGACGATGGTCGACAAAGCGTCCACGCGGTTGCCTTTCACGAGGATGTCCATCTTCACAAGCTCCTCTGCACGGAAGCCGGTGACCTCGTAGTTCATCGTGCCGTACCCGCGAGTGGCACTTTTCAGACGATCGTGCATGTCGTAGATGACTTCAGCCAGCGGCAGCTCGTAAATGATCTGAGCCCGATTGGGACCGAGATACTCAGTGCTTTTGTAGATACCGCGACGGTCTTCGCTGAGCTGCAGAATGACACCAATGTTGTCCGACGGAACAATGAACGTCACTTCGGCGATTGGTTCGCGGAACTCGTCAATCTGACCAGTGTCCGGCACATCCACCGGGTTATCGATTTCGATGACCTCTCCGGTCTGCAGCAACAGCTCGTACGTGACGTTGGGAGCCGTTTGAATAAGGTCGATCTGGGCCTCTTTCTCAAGCCGCTGCTGAATGATCTCCATGTGCAGCATGCCCAGGAATCCACAGCGGAATCCAAATCCGAGGGCGTCGCTGGTCTCAGGTTGAAACGAGAAGCTGGCATCGTTGAGAGCCATTTTCTGCAACTCTTCGCGGAGCTTCTCAAAGTCGGTCGCGTCGATCGGGTACATCCCGCAGAAAACCATCTGCTGCGGCTGCTTGTAGCCCGGAAGTGGTTTGTCGGCAGGCGAACTCTTGTCGGTCACGGTGTCACCGACATGCACCATGCTCAGTTCTTTGATCCCGCACAGCAGATAGCCAACCTGACCCGGCCCGAGTTCATCGCACGGCGTCATATTCGGTCGAAACTGCCCGAGTTCCAGAACCTCGTGAGCCGTGCCGCCCCGCATGTAGCGAACCATCTGTCCCTTACGGATCGCGCCCTCTTTCACCCGCAGATAGGTAATCACGCCGCGGTAGCCGTCGTACTTGCTGTCAAAGACGAGCGCCTGCAGCGGGTTGTCCTGCCGCCCTGACGGTGCCGGGACCTGTTCGACAATCGCCTGCAGCACTTCATCAACATTCAGCCCGGTCTTCGCGCTGATCTGCAACGAACTCAGACCATCAAGTCCAAGAATCGTCTCAATTTCCTCCATGACCTCATCAATGCGGGTCACCGGCAAATCAACCTTGTTGATCACGGGCACAACTTCGAGATCCGCCTCGATAGCCGCATACGTATTCGCGACGGTCTGAGCCTGAACGCCCTGAAACGCATCAACCAGCAACAGCGCCCCCTCACACGCGGCGAGGCTGCGTGAGACCTCGTAGTGAAAATCGACGTGGCCCGGCGTGTCAATCAGGTTCAGTTCGTAGACTTGGCCCTTGTACTCGTAATTGATGGCTACGGTTCGAGCCTTAACCGTGATACCGCGTTCCCGTTCGACGTCCAGATCGTCCAGGACCTGATCCTGAAAATCGCGTTGGTTGATCGCGCCAGTCAACAGCAGAAATCGGTCGGCGAGCGTGCTCTTACCGTGGTCAATGTGAGCCACGATCGAGAAATTACGGATCAGTTGGGTGTCCATAGAGTCTTGGCTGGCGTCGCAGGCAGGGGTCGACGGCATTCATCGAAAAAGAGGTGGGCCGGTCGGAAGGGGGCGTAATTCTAGCACTCCGATGTAGTGGGGTCGATCCCGCCACAACCTCGCCCCAGGCCGCATGAGGACCGTTGAGCCGATCCATCTCGGTTTCGATGGACCGTCGTTTCTGGCAACAATGGCCAGCGTCGTCTGCGGGCGGGCCACATCACTCCGGCCAGCTCCAGAACGAATGAACCGCAGTTCGTCACCAGCGGAGACTCAGCTGATGCCGACCGAAAGACAATCCCCGCTGATCAGTTGCATCATGCCGACTTATGGTCGGCCGGAGTACGTGCACGAGTCGGTCAGGATGTTCCTTGATCAGGACTATCCCGCGACTGAACTGATTATCTTCAATGACTGTGCCGGCCAGACGTTTCGGTCAGAGATTCCAAACGTACGTGTCTTCAATGTCTCGACACGATTCCGAACTCTGGGCGAAAAACGCAACGCCTGTATCGAAGAGGCGCGGGGCGAGTATCTGGCCGTGTGGGATGATGATGATGTCTATCTGCCCTGGCGGTTGTCGTACTCCCTGGAAGAGTCACAAAGGTGGAACACTGATTTCTACCGTCCAGCAGATTTCCTGGCATATTGGGGAGAAGACTTCCTGCACGACAATCAGTCCGTCCCTGGCTGGCTGAGTCATTCGACCGTTCTCGTGCGGAAGAGTTTATGGGCCCGCGTTGGCGGTTATCCCTCACGGGATGTCGGGGAGGATGCGGAGTTCTTCTCGCGAATCCACAGTCGCCTGGGAAAAGACTTCATTAAGTACACCATTCCAGGCATCGACCGATTCATGATCCTCCGTGGTAAGTCCTACTATCAGCATATGAGCATTGATGGCGGCCACCATCCGTTGAACACGACAAAGGGTGAGTACCACATTCTGCCTCGACCGATCGCTGATCCTCAATTGCGTCAGTTGGCTGACCAGTTGAAGGCCGTTCGCAGCCTGGAATGCACTCCTGTGGCTCCGAAACGCACGACTGGCTGCCAGGACGCCCGAACTCCCGTCCTGTCCGTCTGCATCAGCCTCAAGAACCGCTCACGTTTGCGACATGGCGAGCAGGAGTTTGAATTGTTTCCGAACTGCGTGCAGTCGCTCAGGGATGCGGCTGAAACTGCTGGGCCGCTGGAACTCATTGTCGCGGATTTCCGATCCGATGACTGGCCACTCGAAGACTGGCTTGAGCGCAACTCCACCGACATGTTCCGTGTCAGTTGCATTAACGTCGAAGGACCGTTTTCACGGGGGCGAGGCCTGAATATCGCTGCCCGGCACGCAACCAGCGACCATTTGTTCTTATGCGATGCTGACATTCTGGTTTCGTCGCCGGTGATCGAACGTGGGAGGGAATCGCTCAATCAGGGGAAGACGTTTTTTCCCGTTTGCCGCTATACCCACGAAGACGGTCGGCTGGCAGACTGGCAGGACTACGGCTATGGACTTGCATTTGTAACACGCGACATGCTGACTGCAGCGGGCGGAGTTCCAGAGTTCGAAAGCTGGGGTGGCGAGGATGATCTCCTGCACGACAGACTCAGACATCATGTGAGTGAAGTCCGTCAACGTGAAGACGGGCTGATCCATCAGTGGCATCCTGAAGCGTGTCGACATGTGAATTACCGCCGAGCGGCCACAGCCGACTATCGCGAGTCACAACAGTGTCTGGCCGGTGGCTCACAACCCGTCCGTGTTTTTCGTGGACAGCATGCCCTGTGGTCCGGACCGGTCAACGAAATCTGTCTTTACGCGGACGGGCGAATGGAACGCCCGGGCGTAGATGCCGGTACTTTCGAACTTGAGGACCGGGTGCGTTTAGTCCTGAGGTGGGACCGATGGCCCCCAGAGACACTCGATTGGGAAGCAACGTCAGAACAGTTCCAGGATCAAACCAAACGATTCACGCTGCGCGACACACGTCGCGAGAGCGAAGTCCTGCGTCAGGCAACCGGGCCGGCTCTTGCCACCACTCGTTCCGAATTCTCGGAGCTGGCAGAACATCTGGATCGTATCGCTCCGTTTCAATACCTGAGCCCGCCCGGGAACTGGGGAGATGCCATTATTCGATCCGGGACGTTGAGATTCTTCCAGCAGCATGAACTGAAATTCACTGAGATTGCACACGCGAATGACGCGAAGACCGACTTGCCTGTTGTGCTCGGCGGGAGTGGCGGCTTCTGTCGATTCTGGCAATGGTCACCACTGGCTGCCCGACAATGTTACGAGCGCAGTGAAAACCTTGTGGTGTTACCGTCCTCATATGAATCGCAATCGCTCGCATGGCATTTCGAACGACCAGACTGCGTTTTCTATTCACGAGAACATGTGTCGCTCAGGCAGATTCAGGGTCACTGCCGGACGTTGTTCTGTCCGGACATGGCGTTCTGGAATGACGTGTCCGGGTTTGATTCATCGGGCCGCGGTATTCTGAATGCCTTTCGCACTGACGTCGAAGGTCTCGGCACGGCCCGACAGACTCCGGACAATCGTGACCTGTCCCTGGAGCACGATCACACCGGTTCTCCGCGTGCCTTTTTCGACGCGATTGCCCGTTATTCAATTGTCCGAACGGACAGAGCCCACATTGCCATTGCGGCAGCGATGCTCGGTCGCAAGGTCATGATGTTCCCTAACGCCTATCACAAGAACGAAGCGCTTTTTAACAGCAGCCTGAATCGATTCGACGTGGTGTGGAATCCATCAGTCGAATGAACGTTACGGGCGATGCTTCGGTGCTCGTGGATCATTGATGTCCTGCGTGACGTCAGCAGCGTACGGCATTTTCAGGATGGTGACGTTCCATCCGGGAGTTTCCAGAGTTGCACAACACTCGCTTTCCCGGACCGCGACCCGGTATTCCTTCGGGCCTTTTGATTCTGGAAGAACCATGGTGATTGTCGTTTCGATGTCCTTGGACTGCTGGGATTTCGACGGTCTCCCGGACTGGTCATCTCGCCTCTGACTCGTGCCGGACTGGTTTCGCATGAACGTAAACATCCAGCCATACGCGGGAGCTCTGAGAACCGTCCAGTGTGGTGAAGCCGCCTTGCGGACATTGTGCCACTGGTCGGGAGCGTGGCACTCTGGAAACGACACAACAAACGAGTCGGCCGATGTCCGTGCTGACTGTATTGATGGGGCTGACTGTGCAATCAGTGGATAACAGGGCGAGAATTCTGTTTCGATATCCTCGCAGACACAGTCGGGATTCTCGCATCCCTTGATAATCTGCCATCCGAACATGTGATCAAATTCCCATTCACAATCGGGACCGCAAACAGTAGATGAACTGGACGAACTGGATGAGCTTGAGGACGGACCGCCGGATGAACTCGACGACTGGGAACTGGACGAACTCGAGGACGGACCGCCGGATGAACTCGATGACAGGGAACTGGACGAACTTGACGGCATGCCGCTCGATGAACTCGACGATGAGATGGAACTGGACGACGACGGACTGCCTGATGAGGATGATGAAGAGGGCATGGCTGTCTTTCTACTGCTGTTAGTAACAAGTTATTACCTGGTAAAGGTACGGGAGTGACACCCGTCGGTTTGACCGTTACCTGACAATTGTGAAGTCACTTCGAGATTGTACGCACCAGCCTGATACCAGACGTCGAAGAAATCGCCGTAGCGTAAAATGGCTGCGACGCATCCGACATAAGTGCGCCGGAACGCCCGTAACAGCCCGATCCGCGTGCTACAAGGGCGTAGGGGGGCTGTTCATCGACCGTGCAGATTTCCGATACATTTCCGTGCATATCGAATAAACCAAATGCATTGGGCAGGAGTTGTCCAACAGGTTGCGGATAGCCCCTCGACTCGACAACGTCCCATCCATAGTACTTAAGTAGCGAGGCAACTTCTCCAAAATGGCGCGTCGTGGTTGTCCCAGCTCGACAGGCAAATTCCCATTCGTCTGCCGTTGGCAGTCTATAACCTGTCTTATTGCGATATCCCGCTACGGGATCGAAGTTGCGCGTCGATAGCTGGTCGGGATGTGGGTAACACCACTCCGTTTCGGGAATTCCCTCCTGCTGGTTCAGCCACTGACAAAAGCCGATTGCATAGAGGACATGCAGACTCACCGCCGGGATCTGCTGGCTTTCAGCGGTGTCCTGTTGATGTTGCGGCCGAAACTGTCTCAATTGTCCGACCGTGACCTCGGTCGTGGAGATTGCAAACGTCTGCTGCACGTCAAGCGCCTTTTCAAGTCGCGCTTCGGCAACACTCGTCGGGTCAATGATCACCATGGTCAGGCCAGCCGAGTTAACAAACCACCGCCGCGAGTCGTTTGGTTCGTCGAAGTCGGCACGTCGAACGATTTCTGCCACGTTGCCTTCCTCGATTCTCTGCAGAATGAGCGCGGCCAGCGAGTGGACCAGTCGATCTGGATGTGTTTGAAAGGCTTGCTTGATTTCCGGGAGCAGTCGTTCTTTGAGCTGTGGACTGACGGGTTCTTCCGCGTGGATGGCGATCGCCTGCAGAATCGCCGTATAGACGTGTTCGTCATCGTCATCTGAAAGCAGCGGCAACAGGTCCGTCAGTTCCATGCGCAGTGGATTCATTCCGTGAATCAGGCAGTTTCGTAGTGTCGGGTCGGGCGAGAGTGCCAGGTGTTCCTGGAAGGACGTCGTGTCACCAGACTGCAGCAGTGCCAGTGAGAGATTCGCGGTCTGTCGAGCATGACGTTCAGGATCATCATTTGGATTCGACGTGTCGGGATCCTGTTGCAACATCGTCTTGAGCGTGTCGACGACTTGTTCCGGATTCTGTTTGAGAAGTTCAAGAACAGCTCGGTATTGGTCGTCACCGGCCTTGAGAAGCAGTTTCGCAAGTTCAGCCGGGTCTTCGTCGTGGAATCGGAAAAACGCGAGAGCCCCCACGCGGGCGGTACTGAGATTGGTGGCACTCTGGATGGCATCGGGCAGCGACTCACAGAGATGTTCCGCCGCCGGGAGGAGCAAATCGATCCAGAGCGAGGCGAAGGCAGGTGGTTCAAGCAGCAGCGACTCGACGATTTCGACCTTGATGTCCGGCCAGACTTTCGACTGGGCGTCGAGGCCCGCCAGCACGCACGCGGCGTGAAATCGCACCGTGCGCGGTTGCGACTCGTCACGCAGGACAGTCTCGAGCCGCGGAATAATCTGGCTGGCGTAAGGCACAAGGCAGTTACGTATGTCGCCGAAGATTCGGACGTCCGCTTGCGGACTGACAAGCACATCGCACAGCAGCCAGGCGGACTGGGCTGAATCCGACGGGAGCAGGGCGAGGGCTGCTCTGATTCGTGCTCGTTGGGGAACTGAGTCACTCTTGATCAATCGCGACAATTCTGGATCGACGAGCTCGCGGTACGGCTGCAAGTCAGCCACGACGTCGGGAACATCCTTGATATCCACGTCATTGAGCCTGCTGAGCAGCAGCCCGGCCTCGACGCGCATCTGCCGCTGCTGCACGCCGCGAAGGACGCCGAATCCGGTCAGCAACAGGACCACGCAGATACATGAGACCAGGAGAGCACGACGCGTGATGCGGACAGTGGCAGCACGCATCAACTTACGTTCGGTCTCTCGCCAGTCTTTGCGGCGCGTCAGGAGTTGGATCGCCGCCCATTCTGTGAGTGATGGTAGAAAACGCACCGCCTGTCGCTTGTGCCAAAGCGCCGCCTGCTCCTCCAGCAGAAGCTGCGTTCTCCCGCGGCGCGTCTCGCGTTTCCCCCGCTCGAGCCAGTCACGAATGGACGGAACCAGAAAATCGTGAGTCAACTGGTAACGCTGCTCAAGCTGGGTCGAGCCGTCTTCAAGGGCCGTTTCGATCACGACCCCGGATTCATCAGACTCGAATGAATCCTCCAATTCCGGCGTGCCTGATGGAGAAATCAATCGCAGCTCCGCATCCAGAATCCTCAGCAACTGATCGAAGTCGCGGGGCCGATTCGAGTAGCTCGATACGTCGAGCAATTCAGAGCGTGACCTGACGCTGCCCTTGATCTGTCCGTCATGTGGAACCAGTGCGGCGAGAATGTTTCGGGCGGCCGTTTCATGATGCCGCCGAGATGCGTTGGCCACTCGTCCAAAGTTGTTTTCGAGAAACGTGATGCCCACGCCGTCGGTGCCGCCCATCGCGTTCAGTGAATCCGGTGTCCAGGGCCGATCGCGACACATTTCGACGAGGACGCTCAAACGCACAGGCAGCAGACGGTTTTCCTGGGACAGCCCCTCGATCGTCTGTTCGATGAACGACGACTGTTCGTCGCTCATCTCGTCGACCTGTTCGGGCAGACGGTCATAGGCCGCGCCCAGCTTCCGCAGCACATCGCGTGCATGCGCTGGATCGAACGAATCAACAAGCAGGGCGTTCTCACCATCGACGACGTTGACTTCGAGCAGGTGCATGAAGCGCGTGACGGCGAGCCAGAAATCGTCACGCACGCTTAATACGCATTGCACTCGACTACCGTCGCAGTGCCGTAAGGCGTCGATCAGTTCTTCGTTCTGACGCGACGGCCAGGACTGCAGCCATTGCTCGAACTGATCAATCACGATCAGCACTTTGCGTCCCTGACTGATCTCCGGATGTTCGCGCAATTGATACAGGACTTCGGCCGCAGTCTGGCACTCGGGCAGCTCACTGAATCTGCGCTGTAGAGATTTCAGCAATCGTGCCTCGGTTTCCTGCGGTGTCGCCTCGATGCTGACATGTGCAACAGCGGCGTTCAGTCTGGGCAGCAGTCCGGCCTTGATCAGTGACGATTTTCCACAGCCGGACGGGCCGTAAAGCAGTCCCACTCGAAAAGTGCTGTGGGCTTCGCGGTCTTCGATTCGTTTCTTCCAGAATCCAATGGTCGTCGGGAGCCCGTCCCGGTCTCGCGGGCCAGGCACCAGTTGCAGGAAGAAGTCGTAGTCGTCTCCGTCGAAGGCTCGAAGTCCACGCGGCACGACGGACGCTTCCGGAGGTTCGATCAGTGGAATGCGGCGGGTCGATGTCGAGAAGCCGGTGTCGCCGGTTTCGCTGACAAACCAGACGTGAAGATCATGCGAAAGCTCGGCGGCCGTGCGGTACCGGTCGGACATTTGCCGGCACAGGCAGCGCAGGCAGATGCGCTCCAACTCGGTGGGAATCGACGGATCGATCTCACACGGCGGAGTCGGATCCGAGTACAGAATCAGACGAAAGGCCTCATTGCGCATTCCGGGAAACGGCAGTCGGCCGGTGAGCATCAGGTAGAGCGTGACTCCCAATGCCCAGACGTCGGTTCGGCCGTCGATGCGGTGGTTCTCGCCGCGCACCTGTTCCGGTGCCATGTAATGAGTGGTACCAGCGACATCGAATGAGACATCGCGATCGCGGCTACTCAGTGCCAGTCCGAAATCTGCCACGTGCGGGTGGTCATCGGAATCGAGCAGGATATTCTGTGGCTTGATGTCTCTGTGGACGAACCCGTGTTGATCGGCATGGGCCACGGCATCAGCGATGTCCGCCAGCATTCTTGCCGCACGTGGGCAGGTCAGTTTCTCTTGTTTGAGGAAGTCGAGTAGCGTTCGACCGCGAATGTACTCCATCACAATGAAACGCGTGTCACCGTCACGGCCGACATCGTGCACCGTTACGATTGAAGGATGCTGCAACTGCGCGACCATGCGAGCTTCATCGTGAAACTTCGCCAGTTCCTCTTCATCTCGAAACCGGTCCCGCCGTGGGACCTTGAGCGCGACAAGGCGGTCGAGTTCCTCGTCACGGGCCAGAAAGACATCAGCAAACCCGCCACGGCCAAGGCTCTGCAGAATTCCATACCGGCCGACGCGCTGGGGCGGAGGCACTGCGTCCGCGAGAAGGGCGCCGTCTGCGTTCCGAGGGAGGTCAATCGTCTCGGCGGACGTAAAGTGTTTTCGGGCAGAACTGTCAGACTTGTTGCCTGTCATCGCTGCAAGGCCCATCGGATAATTGCGTCACCGGAACCGAGTGCCGGACTACTTCGACGATTGGTTCCAGCCGAGAACATAAGGATAGCACTGTTGTGAATCAGGTTTCCTCTGAACACGCATCTCATTTGACAGAATTGTGTGTAATTGGACATCCCAGCCGGCTGGGTGGCGCCGACACCGAACTTGATCATCAGATTCGTTGCTGGCAACAAATGGGGGTCACTGTGCATGTGTGCCACACCGGGCCGCTCGATGCGAATCTGCGCGCGATGAACATGACCGAGCGCGGCTGCGTGTACCACGAGCCGCGCGACTGGCCGTCGCTTGAGTGCCTGCACTGTATCTCGTTCTGCAATGGCGAGTTCCTCACGAACCTGCCCGAAATCAGGAAGTACGCACGGTCGACGACGTTCGTCAACTGCATGACCTGGAACTTCCCGCTGGAACTGGAGATGCAGGAACGTGGCCTGATCGACTTCCACCTGTACCAGACCGACCATGCCTTCGAGCGTGTCAGTTCAGCATTGCAGGAGTTGGGGAAGTACCGGCCGCTACGGTTTTCACCCTACTTTCACACCGAAGACTTTCCTTTCCACGCCAGTCGTCCCGACGATCGTTTCCGGTTCGGACGCATCTCTCGAGGCGACGCTGATAAATTCGGCGCGCGTCAGCTTTGGATCTACGAGACGATGACGGCGCCGGCGTTGAAGGAAGGCCTCATCGTGGGCTGGGATGATCGTGCTCGCTCCAAATTTGGACGGGAGCCGGACAGTTACATTCGCACTGTTGGCGAAGGCGGCGTCTCGCAGCAGGATTTCTATGCGTTCTGCGACGCAATCATTCTGACGACGGAAACGTTCGAGAACCTGCCGCGCGTCGGTTTCGAGGCGATGGCATCGGGTTCCGTGCTGGTCGTCGACGATCGCGGCGGCTGGCAGCTTGAAGTCGACGACGGTGTCACCGGCTGGCTGTGTCGAGACGACCGTGAATTTGTCTACAAGTCATCTCGCTGCGCATTCGAGGCCGATGAAAGAACCAGCATGCAGCACGCGGCGCGTCACAAACTGGAGACGGAATGGGGCCTGGCACACGCGATGGACAGTTGGACCCGAGTCTTTACCGCATGGTCAGAATTGTCGACGCGCCCTCAATCCTGATCCTCGAAGACCGGGCGTAGCAGGTTGTCGACGGGGGCGTAGTCGTCGGTCAGGATCAGACCGCGCGACGTTGCCAGCAACGCGTCCCACTGACCGGAAGTGGTCTGGCCTCCCCCGTCAGTCGTTTCCCGAGTCGCGAACGGCGCGGTGGTCCAGTGAAAGCCGGTTGCCTCAATGGACTGCAGGTCCAGCGACGGCAGCGATGCGATCACGACAAATGTGTCGCGTGTGTCGGCAGGCGGGCCGTAGGACGTGCTGAAGACGTAGACGTTGGGAAACACATCCGCCAGCGTTGCAACGCAACTGCTTAGAAACCGGCCGCCCTGTGTGCGGCGCGACTCGGTGTATGCCGTCTCGACACCTGCCCGGAACGCAGCCATCCCGTTGCGGTCCGCGCTCTTGATCAATCTTTCACGCAGGCTCGCCGACATGACGCCGCGCGCAGAGAAATTCCATTCGCCGTTCGTGAGTGGAAGGACTTCCAGACCACCGAATCCCGCCGGCGCGTACTGCCAGTCGGTGATCACATCAGGGTCGACCGCAATCTGAGAAGGAAACGCCATCTTACTCGCTGCGGTGGTTGCCGGTGTGAAACTGCCTTCGATCATCGTGCGCGGCCACATGTCGATTACGTTGATCAGATATACCCCGCTGTCTGGATTGAGCAGTTCGCGGACTTTCTGATTGAACTCCCGAGTCGTCAGATGCCAGGGCACGCTGAAGTCGTTGAACGCATCGCCGTAAATGAAGTCGTATTGCCCCGCGCCGTTCGCGTTGGTTTTCAGCAAGTCATCCACCACGTTGCGGGCGTCGCCGATAATTGTATGGACTGCCGTCTGATCATCCGGAGGCAGGCCCATGTGCAGTTGCACCGCCCGCTTGACGGCCGGGTCGAGTTCCGCGACGTCAATCCGCGAGGCGCTGGAATACTCAGCCTCCAGCCAGCGCGGAAAGATGAAGCCACCACCGCCGATGAAGAAGGCGTTGACTCGGCGTGACTGCTGACCGAGTTGATTCACCGCGGTGCGCCATGCGGCTGCCTTGCCGGCGTCACCGAGGTTGCACAGTTGCTGCGCGTCGTCATCGCTGAGTACGCGGAACGCGTCGAGTGTTTGAAACGTTGAGGAGAACGACAGTCGGTCAAGCAGGAATTTTTGCGTGCTGACTCCCGGAGGCAGTTTTTCCAGCGACACGGTGCTGAGTTCGCCCCAGTATTCCTTGCGAGTGTCCGCCGCAAGTTCTTCGATGGCCAGCCAGTAGTCTCCGTGTGGTGCGAGCCGCATCAGTTCTTTGCGTCGATCCTCGTCCACAATCCCCTGGGCCGTCAGCCTGTTCGTTTCCGCATCAAACCAGATCCAGTCCGGCAAGAACGGCTCGATGCGATCCAACCCGGAAAACACCTTGAGATCGACCCCGGTCTCACGCTGCCAGCCGGCGGTGACCCGGTGTGTCGCCTCGGCGTAAATCTGCTCGTATTCGTAGTAGAGCTTTGTGGGGTCCTCGGGGTTGAAGTAGCTGTGGACCAGCTTATCCAGCCGCAACTGCCGGACCATGTCCTGGTCCTCGAACCCATCGTGAACATTGACGTACGAGTAGTTGCTCTCGTCGTGATATTCACCGGTCAGGTCATCGCGCAGGTAGAGCAGCAGACCAACCTCGTGCATCGCCCGGCCAAGCTGTTCGCCGTGAATCCGCCAATCATCGATCGATTCCCGATCGACTTTCGTCGCCGCGACAAAACTCTCAATGGCTGCATTATTTTCTTCACTCAGGTGCTTGCGGTATCCACTGCGCAGCCACTGTTCCAGTGAGTTCTGCGCGTCCTCATTGAGCCCCTCGATCGGTCCGCCGTGTACTGTCTTGAGCAGGCGGTTGCGAACGTCGTCATCGAGTTTCAGTGACCATGTGTCGTTGTACCAGGACTCCAGCTCGACGACGTCAGCATCGCGTTCCGCGACGAATCCGCCAACAGATTCTCCCAGGTCGCCCAGAGACTCGCTGCTGATCGAAGCGGCGGCGGTCGTAAAGACCAGAAACTGCAGCCAGCCACAGACCACGGCCGTCCGATACAGCAACTGCTTCGATGCAATCGCGATGCCCAGGACGGCCAAAGTGCCGGCCGTTCCACCGATGATCAGTCGAGTCCCGAAGGCGTCGATCAGATAGAAGCCCGTTAGAAACGTGCCGACGATCGAACCCATGGCTCCCCAGGCATAAACATTGCCGACAGTCATGCCGGTCTTGCCGCCGCGTTTCAAAGCCATGCTGGCGACCACCGGGGAAATCGTCCCGAGCATCACCGCCGGCAGAAAGAACATTTCGGCAACAGTTAGAAACACCCACATGGGCCAGTCGATCGAATCGGGTCGCGTGCGTCCGGCCAGCAGGCGATCGAGCCACAGCACGCTGAATGACGACGCGCTGGCCAGCAGGAACAGTTTGGGCAGCAGTTTTTCGTGGTTGAAACGGTCGGCCAGCCAGCCGCCCAGAAAGTTCCCGATGGTGATCCCCGCGAGTACGACGCCAATCACCGACGTCCATGTGTAAAGCGAACTGCCGACGTGCTTCGCGATCAGACGAGATGCGACAAGTTCCAGCACCATGATGCAGACGTTGGCCACGAACACGATCACGTTGCAGAGAATCAGAGTTCTCAGGTGATTCGATTTCTTCGAGGACTTTGCTCGCCGTCGCTCTGCCAGAGCTTCGGCCTGGGAGTCGGGATTGGTAACGCTCACCATCGATTGGACACGATGCCAGTCTGGCCCTGCCGTCTTCCAGGCCTCGGGCGGATTCGCCAGTTCGTAGCCATCGTCGCCCGGTTCCGCGGCGCCCGACTCACCCGGCACGAGTACGTGCTCCGAATCAAACGGCGCCTCACCGGGAACGGGTTGTTTTGCGTCGCCCGGGGGCGTGTCATCAGCGGGGTCGCTCATACATGCACTCGTAAGGAGTCTGCGCGGCCTTTGAGACATGCTCAGAAGCCAGGGCCGCTATGCGGCAGTCGGTTTTGATTGATGATTGTCGATTGGTGATCTTTGATTTGCGAAGTGTCAGGACTTGCCTTCATTTGGGCTGTCTCCTGCTCTCGCCGCTTTCACTTCGAAAATCAACATTCATCAATCGACAATCATCAATCGATTCCGCTGCCCACAATCCCGCGACAGCACATTGGTCGAAAACGGGCCCGACGACCTTGGCTGGCAGAACGTTCGAGCATATCAGGATGACCGAACGTAATCCCTGTTCGATCGATTCATTCAATCGCAACAGCGTCGTCGATCGGTCCCGCGACAGCCGGTTGCTCTTGGTCAGTTCAGCCGTAATGCTGCCGACCGATATCGACATTGATCAACTGTCCGGAGAAAGAGTTCATGACCGACCGGCCGCTGGACGGAAAACGCGTCCTCTGTTTCGTGGGTGACATCTACGAGGACCTGGAACTGTGGTATCCGAAACTGCGACTGATCGAAGCGGGCGCAGAGGTCGTTGTGGCCGGTCCGGAATCCGGCCAGACCTATGCCGGTAAGCACGGGTACCCCTGCGTATCGGACGCCTGCATCGCCGATATGAGCGCTGACGACTTTGACGGAGTTCTGTGCCCGGGTGGATTCATGCCGGACAAACTGCGTCGCGATTCGCGAGTGCTCGATCTGATCCGCGCATTCTCCGCGGATGGCAAGATGGTGGCGGCCATCTGTCACGGTGGTTGGATGCCGATCTCCGCCAATGTCTATGCCGGAGTACGGACAACGGGATCGCCAGGCATCAAGGACGACCTGGTCAACGCGGGAGCGATCTGGGAGGACGCAGCCGTCGTAGTCGACCGACACTTTGTGTCCAGCCGCAAGCCGGATGATCTACCCGACTTCTGTCGAGGTATGATTCAGGTGCTGCTGTCGTAACCGTTGTCCGTCGTAACGGTTGCTCGTAGTAACCGCATTTATGCGGTTCTGCCTCCGGCGACGGACACGCGAACTGTTACTGAATCAAGCCGCATCAATGCGGCTACTACGAACAAACAAACTACAGACAGATCGATTCATATGGCCGACTCGGAATCACGACTGCTCAGCCCGGACGAAGTCACCGAGGCTCGGGACACGATCCGCCGTCTGATTGACGGCCTGGGCCAGGCAATTCTCGGGCAGGACGACCTGCTGGAACGTGTAGTGATCTGCCTGCTGTCGCGCGGCCATTTGCTGCTGGAAGGTCTGCCCGGGCTGGGCAAGACGGAACTGGTCAAAGCGCTATCGGCCGTTCTGGGGCTACAGTTTCGGCGCATCCAGTTCACGCCCGACCTGCTGCCCAGCGACATTCTCGGTTCACCGATCCTTGAAGATCAGGGGGGCTCGCGACGGCTCGTGTTTCATCCGGGACCGGTATTTGCGAACCTGCTGCTGGCCGACGAAATCAATCGCGCAACGCCGAAAACACAGTCGGCGTTGCTCGAAGCCATGCAGGAACATCACGTGACGGTGATGGGCGAAACACACGCCTTGCCGGCTCCATTCTTCGTGCTGGCGACGCAGAATCCCATTGAGCTCGAAGGCACGTACCCGCTCCCTGAAGCTCAGATCGACCGGTTCACGTTTAAGATCAACGTCTACAGTGTTTCGAGCGACACACTGCAGCAGATTATCAGGACGCGTCATCAGGGAATTCCGCCGAAGCTCGAAGAGGTCATGAGTGGCGATGAACTGTGGCGATTGTTTGACCTGGTCGATCGCGTGCATTTGCCTGAGGCCGTCAGCAGCTACATCGCACGGCTGGTCACGGCAACGCATCCAGACCGGGATGATTCTCCCGAGGCCGTGCGCCGATTTGTACGGTTCGGGTCGTCACCGCGAGCGGCAATTGCACTGGCCGGAACCGCCCGTGCGGCTGCGTTGCTGGAGGGTAAGCCGAATGCCGGATTCGATGAGGTGCGCCGCGTGGCCCCCAACGTGTTGGGACATCGGCTGATTCTGGACTACTCGGCCCGCATGGAGGGCTGGACTCCTCAGCGCATAGTCGAGTCGCTGCTTGAATCTGTCCCCGAAGTCGGCCACGCCATCCCGGCTGACATTCAGGCGTAGCTCAAGGAAGGCAAAACGGCGATGTGTGTGAGCCGTGACGCGTAAGCGGCCGGGCGGTACTGACTCGACGAATTGCGCACGGCGCCTTAGGGCTCCCGGCCCGCGTTTTTGGGCAAAGCCTGGAATCTCATGCGAAGAGTTCCGTTACCGGTTTGCCCTTGTCGGCTACTGTGAAGGGGCGACCGGATGGAGAGTCCTGCTGCCCTGCATTCTGGAGAGCGATCATGACAACCGACAAAGACCCTCTGGCCTCAGTGAAAGCTGAACTTGAGGAGTTGGATCGAAATCTGACACGCCGTCTTGAAGAGTTGGATCGCGAGGACACTCGCCCGAAAATGAACAGCGCAGTCGGCCGTCTCACTTTTATGGACGAGTTGCAGCAGCATGAGATGGCTGAACACGGTCGCCGCAACGTCGAGGCTCAGGCGGGACGCGTGCGTGCTGCTCTGGTACGGATTGACGACGGCACATACGGGAAGTGCGCCCGCTGCGGCATTGACATTCCAGTGGAACGGTTGGAGTACATGCCGGAGACGGCGCACTGTGTTCAGTGTTACGGCCGAACGTGAGTCGAAGCGATCGAGGACGAAGAAGTAGCGGATTTCGGCGACCTGATTGGTCGGCTCGGCGCGAACGCCGAGGACGTTTCGTCGGTATAATGCCATCAAGTCCATCATTTGCTATCACAGGGAACGGCCTAATGGCACCACGTCGCTACCTCGCACTGCTCTGTATCCTGGCCATCCATTGTCCCGTCACAGCCGACGACTTTAATGCGGTGAAACTCAACAACTGGCATCAGTGGCGTGGTCCGGAGGCCAGCGGTGTCGCTCGGGTTGCTGACCCGCCTGTCACCTGGGCTCCGGATCGAAACATCCGTTGGAAGATAGCGGTTGATGGCCGCGGCAGTTCAACGCCGATCGTCTGGCAGGATCGGATCTTTCTGCTCACGAGTGTCGACACAGGCAAAGCCAATCCCAGTCTGCCGAAGCCGGAAGACCAGCCGAAGAGGCCGTTTGGAATCACGTATCCAAACACTGAATACGCATTCATAGTGATTTGCCTCGACCGCGAGACCGGTCGCGAGATTTGGCGACGCACCGCTGCGAAGAAGATTCCTCAGGAAGGCCATCACGGAGACAACAACTTCGCATCAGCGTCACCCACGACTGACGGACAGCGGCTCTATGCGTGGTTCGGCATGGTCGGCATGTTCTGCTTCGACCTTGATGGCAACCCACTCTGGAAGCGGGAACTGGGTGAGGTGAGCATTCGTAAGAGCTTTGCAGAGGCCGCATCCCCAGTGGTCCACAACGATCGCGTCATCATCAATCGTGACAATGAGGGGCAGTCCTACATCACAGTGCTGGACGCGGAGACTGGCGAAGACATCTGGCGGGCGGAACGCAATGAGGTAAGTACGTGGATGACGCCGCTCGTCATCGAGCACGATGGAAAGACACAGGTTGTGACGAACGCTTCGGATCGAGTTCGTAGTTATGACCTGACAAACGGCGACGTGATCTGGGAGTGCGGCGGACAAGTCTCAAATGTGACGCCATCCCCCGTAGCGGACAGTTCGCTCGTGTACTGCATGAGTGGCTATCGAGGCAGTTCTGCCGTTGCGATTTCGCTGGAATCGCGAGGCGACGTGACGGACACCAATGCGGTCGCATGGAAGTTGAACAAAGGGACGCCCTATGTTCCCTCACCGTTGCTCTATGACGGGCGTCTGTACTTTAACCAGTCGAACAACGCGATCCTGTCATGCGTGTCAGCTCAGACCGGCGAAACGATCCTCGAACGCACACGAATGGAGGGCTTGAGTCGAGTCTACGCCTCACCGGTGGCGGCAGCAGGGCGTCTCTATTACGTCGGTCGCAGCGGCACGACGCTGGTTGCACGGGCAACTGGGAAGTTTGAAGTGCTCGCAACGAATCAGCTGGGTGAGCCCGTTGATGCGTCTCCGGCAATCGTTGGCAACGAGTTATTCATACGTGGCAGCAAGCATTTGTTCTGCATCTCGTCCACTGAATGAGAACGGTGGGAGAGAGCTGCACTTCCGGCAAAATATATCCCTGCTGGAGTCCTTGCACATGCACACAGAGCTCTAGCCGTCGTGCGTGACGGAACGGCGAAAGCCTTCACGATGCGACTTGACTGGCCGGTGGTCAACGCTGCACGTCGGCCGATATCGTGATCCACCGGATGTCGTAACGTCCACCGACAAATGCTCTTACAAGCTGGACAGGATTTTTGACCACACGGGTTCTGTTTTCGGCGAGGATGTCAATCTGACGGAGCGCGCAACGCAGATTCGGTGAAATGCTCTCGCGAGATCGTGGTACCGTCGTAAAGCACTGCCAGGAAGTCAGTTGTGGCAATTCCTTGGAACGATCAGAATAAATGCATGGCTTCAAGCATCTATATCCTCCTCCACCGTTCCACAAATTTCCGATCACGGTTGCCTGTCGCTTTTGTCTCCCCCGCTGCAGGGTGAAGCGATGCTGAGGGCGTTAGCCAGTTCTGTCGGGCACAGATAAGAGACACTTGACCGTTAACCTCGCTGAAAGATCGATCATGCTCAATCGCAGAAACATGTTGCAGGGAATGGCAGCCGGCGTCGGTGCTGCATTTGGTGCTTCGCTTGTTCCCGAGCGTCTCATGGCGTCGCCTGCCAGTGGCACGACTCCAAAGCGAATTATCTTCTTCATGCAGAACCAGGGCTTTGATCCGGCGACCTGCGTTCCGGAAGGCATGACCAGCAGTGGCTCGCTGGCGAAAGCCAAACTTCCTGAACCCATCGAGGCACTTGAGCCGTTCAAGGAACGACTGCACATCATCAACGGCCTGCACGGCATCCACACCAGCCCCTCGCACAGTGCCTTCTTCGGCGCGCTCGGCGGTTATCGCGGCAGTGACGGTGTGCCGCCCAGTGCTTCGACGATCGATTATGAACTCAGCAAGGCACTGCCGCAGACGCTGCTGCCTCATCTGTGCATCGGCATGGACTCCATCGAGAACATGAAGACCAAGCCTACGATCGCGAACCTGTCCGCCACCGGGGCGGGGCAGCCGATCTTCATGCATTCTAATCCGAATCAGCTCTATCAGATGCTGTACGGCGGCATCTCCACGGGCGACATTCGACTCCAGCACGAAGCGCGTTCGGGAGTGTTGAGTCAGATCGAACAGCTGGCCGCCTCAAAGGGCCGATCACTGCCGACCGCGGACCAGCAGCGATACGGTCAATACGTCCAGGGCTTCCGGGATATCAACGGCCTGCGCGATCGCCTCGACACGGTTTCCGATCACCTCCGCAAGTTCGCTCCCAAGGTCGACGAGCGATACACCAAACCGGAATTCGAAACCGACTGGCACGACGTCCTGCTCGACCTGGGCATCTCGTCGCTCACATCGGGTATCACGAACACGCTGACCATCGGATCGGGACGTGGCGAAATCTTCGGTGCCTGGAAAGGGCTGGGCATCGAGCAACAGGGGCACAACCTCGGGCACATGAAGCAGCCCGACAATCCTATCTGGATCAAGATTCGTCAGTACAACAGCCGGATGCTGGTGAGGATCATGGAAACGCTGGAAAGTGTGCCGGAAGGCAGTGGCACGATGATGGACAACACTCTGATCGTCTACACCAGCAACAACGCAAACGCGCAGCACACCAACGGTGCCAACTGGCCGGTCATGCTGCTGGGCAACTGCGGTGGCATCTTCAAGACCGGTTGCTTCACGCAGCTGGATGGCAAGCGACCCATCAACGCGTTGTACACCGCACTCCTGCGAGTCGCCGGGCAGAATGTTGACCGCTTCAACATGACGGACAAACTGGCCAAGAAGTTCGATGCCGGTAACGGCCCGCTCAAGGAAGTGTTGGCCTAAACCCGCGGTTGTTCAGGTTCTCAGGCCGTCAATCTGCGCGTCGTGCGCGGATCGTGGGACGGGCACTCCTGCCCGTCTTCAGTGCTGGACGGGCAGGAGTGCCCGTCCTACTTCAAATTGCGACTATGCCGCTTTAGAGGCTTGAAGCCGAAGTCGTGAGTCCAATGCCAGGATTGAACATGGCCAGATTTGTTTCAGCAGTAGTGCTCTCGTTTGGCTTGTTGTCAGCAGCAAGCGGCGAGACATACACCCTTGGGCAGAAGGTCGACAAAGACTTTAAAACCTTCGCCCGTACGTTTCTTGCCAGCCACTGTGTGGACTGTCATGGCGAGACAGAACCTGAGGGCAATCTCTCGCTCCACAACCTGGGGCGTGTCGACGAAGTCAATGCCGCCACCTGGACAGCAGTGTGGGCGCAGGTCACGCTAAAAGAGATGCCGCCCAAGGATGCGGACCAGCCCAATGTTATCGATCGACTGCAGTTTTCGGACTCGATCGTCGGCGAACTGACACGCGTCATGCGAGACAAGGGCGGATTCCGTGCTCACCTCGATCCGAACAAGGGCAACTTCGTCGATCACGACCTGCTCTTCGGTTCGCTGCCCGATGGCGTCAAACTCGAACCGACATCATCTCCGGCACGCATCTGGCGAGTGACACCACAGGAACACATCACACGCCTGAACGAATTGATCAACACGGAAGCGAAATTCGACCCGGAAAAGCCAGGCGTTCGAACGCATGGCGATGTTGTTCCCACCAACCACGGCGGTGAACTCAAGCTCTACTTCGGTACGGATCGCATCACTAAGTGGCAAGGCGGGACCGTGGCTTATGCGACCTCGGTCAAGAGTGTGCCCGTCGTTCTGTCTTCCGCACGCGCTCATGGGTTGGAAAACTACCCCGACTTCTACACGGTCAACAGCGCGGAAGCGACGCAGATTATGGGTGTAGCGGGAGACATCATTCGCTACATGGCCTACGGCCCGCTGAGCATCGCCAACCCGGAGCAGATCACCGACGACCCCAACTCCTACAAGATGGAAGGTGATATCCGCGGCCTGCCTACTGCCCTCGTCTACAGCACAAAGGTCGTGCGTCCGCTGACGCCGATCTATGACCTCATGAAGGAAGAGGGCGTTACCGACGAGCGATTACGCGCCGCAGTGGACGACCTCTTCGAAGCGTTGACGTTTCGGCCACCGAGCAAAGAGGAGTCAAACGCATACCTGACGATCGTCAAGCAGTCCATCGAAAAGCTCGGCAAGAAAGACGGCGCTGTTCTTGGACTGTCATCCATCTTTCTCGATCGCGACGCGCTCTTCAGACCGGAACTTGCCGAGAACGGCAAAGCCGATCGTCATGGTCGTGTCATGCTCCAGGACTGGGAACTGGGTCTGGCGGTCAATCACGCGCTGCGATACATCAAGCCGGACGAAGAACTGCGGAAGGCAATCGTCGAAGTGCGAATGCGGACCAGATCCGATGTCAAACGCGAAGTCGAACGCATGCTGGCCGACGACAGCATCCGAAAGCCGCGCATCCTGCGTTTCTTCCGCGATTACTTTGACTACGACGCTGGCGGTTACATCTGCAAGGACTCGAAAGCGCTGGCAGATACCGGCGCGAGCAACAAGGGAACGTCGCACTATCGCGCCATGTTCGATGCGACGGCGAGCACCGATCGCCTGATCGAACTCATCCTGCAGGAAGACAAGGATGTCCTCGAGCAGTTACTGACAACCGACAAGGTCGTGGCTAGCCGCGCAGACAATGTTTATTTCGGCAGGAGACGTTCCAGGGAAGAAATAGCAGAGTCCGTAGCCGAGGCGAAGAAGGCCACGGAAGAGCAAAAAAAGAAAGACGCGGCCGAGCTCGAGGCCTGGAAGAAAGCCAACCCGGGCAAGAAACCGCCGAAGCCCAAAAAGAAGAGGCAAGCGAACGTCAATCACAACGTCGCCGAGGCAAGACTGACGGGGGGGAAGATCTACGCCCGTGTGAGTCACCGCAGCTTCGGCAACGGCTCCATGAAACCAGAACGTACGCTGGCCACGGCACCTGAAGGCCAACGCATGGGCATTTTAACCCATCCCAGTTGGCTCGTTTCACATTCCGATGCCATGGACAATCACGCCATCCTGCGCGGCCGATGGATTCGTGAACGATTGCTGGGTGGCGGCATTCCCGATGTGCCGATCACCGTGGATGCGATGTTGCCGGATGAGCCACACAACACTCTGCGTGAACGCATGCGAGTCACAAAGGAAACCTACTGCTGGACCTGTCATCAGAAGATGGACCCGCTCGGCCTGCCGTTCGAGATGTTCAACCACGCGGGCCTGTATCGGGAAACTGAACTCGACAAACCGGTCGACACCACGGGCGCGATCATCGATTCCGGCGACCCCACGCTCGACGGCAAAGTCGCCAACGCCATCGAGATGATTCAAAAGCTCGCGGAAAGCCAACGCGTCGAGCAGGTCTTCGTCCGCCACGCCTTCCGTTTCTGGATGGGCCGCAATGAAAACATCAACGACGCGCCCGTCCTTCAGGCAGCGTATCACGCCTACAAAGACAGCGGCGGCAGCATGCAAGCACTGCTCGTATCACTGCTCACCTCCGATGCGTTTCTCTACCGCACAAGAACCGAGCCAGCGTCGGTCGAAGCGAACTGAAAGCAGTCCGAATACGTAAGCTGAAGGTGTCAGTCTGGGGTCTACGTGGGGAAAGCCGATGAATGTCGACCCCAGCGTCTGACGACACTTCGATACTTGGGCCAACGCTACGCCGCCTGTGCACTCAAGCACACGACTTCACCTCGATCTTATCGAGATTGAGCGTCGCAACCCGTGATGAGTGCAGATCGTGCGGCACCAATTCCGGCACCATGCTCACAGACAACGGGCGAGCGCCCGTATGGGACGCGAACTGACGAGCGCGTGAAATGGCTGCCTGACAGAATCGGTTGCGGATGTGGAAACGCCTCTGGCTTGAGTCATCGAGTCAGAGGCGCTCTTGATTGCACATAAACCCACGACGCGAATTCATTTCTGTCCGCAGGTCAATTCTCGCTCAGTCATTGACTCGCAAGTCATCCCGCACCTTTCGCAACTTCTCGAGCGATTCCTGGCTGAAAGTGTTATTTGAAATGTAGATGTAATTCAGGCGCGGGTGTTGCCCCAGAGCGAGCAGACCCTCATCGGTGACACCCTCATCGAGGTTCTGCATGTAGAGTGTACGGAGATTGGGAAACGACCTGGCGATCAGCTTCAGCGATCTATTCGTGACACGAGTGCCATCGATCCGTAGGAAGTCCAGTTTGCTCAGACTAACAAGCTGGCCGAAGCCTTCGTCTGACGTCTCCGTGTTCTGAATAAGGAGTCCAGTCAGGTTGGTCAATTGACGGATTTCCACAAGGTCTTGATCGGTGACATTTGACCCGGCGGCGCTGAGCGTTGCCAGGTTCTGCATTCCGGCGACTACGCTCCAGGTACGGCTGGTGAGTTCGGCGCCATCGACATCCAGTCGCGTCAACGAGGGTAGCGCGGTGATCAGCTGCCTCAGTGCATCGCTTGAGGCGGAAGGCCGCTGCAATTCCAATTTTCGAATCTGCTTGAGTTGGCTCACGCCCAGAAGCACCTGGTCGTCGATCTGATCTCCGCTTAGAGACAGCGAATAGAGGTGCGGGGCGGCCGACAGTGATTCAAGGCCGGTGATCGAATCCGACTCGGATTTGATTGACAATGAACGCAGGCTGGCGAGGCTTGAAAGGTGTTTAAGACCTGTCGAAGAGACTGCCGAGGCATTAATCGTGACGCTGTCCAGCTTCTTGAGACCCGCTGCTGCTGAAAGTAGATCATCGGAGTTCGGCTTGCGTTCGATTCTGATATTCGTGATCCAGCCGACTTCATCCTTGTGAAGGGTGACGCCAGCGTCACTCAGTTCTTTCTCGATCTCCTCTTCGCCCGTTGTAAACCGTTTCAACCGGATGGTTGTGTGTCCGCTGTCTTCTGCAACTTCGAACGAAGCCGGGCGTTCCTCACCGGGCTGGGCGAAACAGTAAGACAGCGAGTCCCCCTTGATTTTGTAAATCCCCTTCAGGCCGAGCGTATTCGCTTTGTCCAGCCACGCAATCGGGACTGCGTATGATTCCGTATTGAGTGTGACCACTGGGGAGGCTTGCGACTGGTTGGTGGTTTTGGGGGTCACCTCGTCCGTAGTGGTATTTGTCTCGATGGTGTTGCCGTCTACGGCGGTCGCGAACAGGTCTTCGGTACCGAGTTGAATGTTGATTTGTTTGGGTGATTTCGATTCGTCGAGTGACTTGAGATATGTCGTGCGAACTGCACGCGTGACCGCGAAGCCTCAGTACAGGACCGTCAGCCCATCCCTGGTCTTAAAGGTGATGATGTCGCCCGGTTTCTGCCCGAATTGAGCCGGCACGGTTTGTCCGTCACGCTCGACGGAGACGACAATCCACTTGCCCTTCTTAAGTGCTTTGATGTCTCCAGAATCTTTCGACACAACGTTGTCATTTGTCGGGTCCGCAAAGAGATCAATCTCCTGTGCCATCGCACTTGGTATCATTGCTCCGGCACCAAGAACGAACGCGAGAAATCGAATTCCTGGCATTGTCTGTTTCCTTTCACAGGAACGGGCACAGGCACCTTCCCGTGAGTACTTTCCTCGCCGGATAGGTTAAGGCTGGAAATGTTAGCAGTTCTGACGTACGGAAGAGACCTCACATTTGGACTGCGCGCTTACCTTGTGGTGTCCCCGCGCAGTCTGGAGGCGGTGCGCGAATGAGATCCGGATCACGAACTGACCGCGACGACAGAGACTCGCCCTACTTGCGAAAACTCACGACCGGCAGTTCGGTGAGTGAGGCGTCGTACGCTTCCTTCGTGCCGACTTCTGGAGCGTCGCCAGCAGAAGTCCGGATTGTTGAGAACGCTGCAATAAGGCAAGCGAAGCGGATTATGGCAGGTTGCACGGTGGAATTTCTCTGAAATTGACTTACTGCTTGCCAATACAGAATAAATTTGAATCCGTCCGATGGAGCAGCCAATCACCACTGATCGCAGGTGACGCTGTGATCCGCTGGCCAAGTTCGTTCTGGGCGAGAAGCCGAAACTCGGAACCAGCTTCGACAACAAACGTCGTACCGTCGTTGTTGCTGATGTAGATTCGGCCATCGCTGGCGACTGGTGAAGAATTACAGTTGCCGCCCAATCGGTGCCGGTAATGCTCGTCGCCCGTCTTGCCGTCAGGGCATACCAGCACGCCGTTATCCATCAATGCATACAGCAGCCCCCTGTAGTAGAGCAGTGATGGTTCAACAGGACCGGGTTTGGTGCTCTCCCAGAGTCGAGTCGGAAACTTGCCGTCGCCATTCAATCTAATGGCGTGGATGTGGCTCTGCCGCCATAGCTGCAAGTAAACAACTCCGTCACCGAAGACCGGACTGACGATGATCTCGCCGTTATAGGGTCCGGATCCCTCACCATATACCCAGAGCTCCTCGTGAGTTTCGACGTCGTATGCGGTCAGCCGGTGTTTACCCGGAACGAGAATGTCTGATTGTCTGTGATGTTCGACGAGAAGCGGTGTCGCGTGAACTGTTCCAATGGGGCGGTCTTTCATCCACGCAATGTCGCCGGTCATCTTGTTCAGTCCGATGAGAAAGCATGGTCCGGTGTGATGATCCCAGGGAAAGAGGATCGCATCGTGCAGGACAACGGGGCTCAAGCAGTATCCCCATGCCATCCTGGGGTCACCAAATCTCGAAATGTATTGAGTCGTCCAGGCGACCTTGCCGTCGTGGGAATATCGAGCTGCTGCCGCGTTGCCGAACGCCACGTAGACTGCATCGTCCGTAACTGCAGGCGTATTGACGGCGAGGTTCGACTTTTCATGAGTCCGCTGATTGATTCCCAGTCCGAAGTCATGCCGCCAGTGTTCGCTTCCCGTCGATCGGTCGTAACACAAAGTCAGCAGTGATTTATTCTCGTTCTCGTCGACCTCAGTCGTTACAAAGACTCGGTCGTGGAATACGACGGGGGAACTGGTTCCCCACCCGGGCAGAGTCACTGACCAAATGATGTTTTCGGTTGTGCTCCAGGTAATTGGCAGCTTTCGGCCATCGGCCACACCGTTCGCCTGCGGCCCTCTCCACTGAGGCCAGTCAGTTTTCTTCACCGACGCAGCGTCGTCGGCCCCGAACCCTTGAGGACTCAAGACACAAAGCAGAATAATCAGGTACGTTTGCCGCACTGTGATCTCCAAACCCTGGATTCAGTGATTCGTCAAGCCGTATCTTCACGCTGATTGTGGCAGGTGGCCCCGCTTTCTCCAGCCCGGTCGAAGATACACCATGGACGCGAGCCAGTTCGATCGCATTGAACATACGACGCTTTTCCGCTTCTTTCGGGAGGCCGAATTGGCCTGCCAGACTGCCGAGAACTCGGACAGACAATGTCAGAATGTCATGACCAACAGCAGGGGAAATCGACAGCGAGCTCTGATCGGTCGTCGGCTCAAGCGAATCCAGATACGGTGCGTAGTGATCGACGCTGCCGCTAGACGACAGGACCCGCGAATGAACCCGTAACTTGACCATGTCGCGGCGACACCTGAAGCCCGGTTCCATCCTTTCGGAAATGCAACGACTATGAAATCGCATCTAATGATCACCGTACTGCTTGTCGTCATCGCATCCTCGAACGGGACCGCGGCCGAGTCGCTGCGACTGGCCAGCGTGTTTTCTGACGGTGCCGTTCTGCAGCGTGATCAAACCGTTCCGGTTTGGGGTTGGGCCGAGCCCGGCCAGACCATACTCGTCACGTTTGCTGCACAGAAGGAATCCGCGACGGCCGACAAGTCTGGCCGATGGATGGTTCGACTGGATGAACTGAAGGCCTCAGCTGAAGGTCGGGCCTTGACCGCCACCACGGAAGACGGCAGCAATGTCGTCACGATTAAGAATGTGCTTGTGGGCGAAGTGTGGGTTTGCAGCGGGCAGTCGAATATGGCGTTTGGGTTGGGTGGTTCTGTGAATGGGAAGCAAGCCATTGCAGCCGCCGGCGATCAACAGTTGCGACTGTTCTCGGCTCGAGCTCAGGCGACCGACGAGCCGCAGGATGCCATTGGCGGAGGCTGGGCGGTTGATTCGCCGGGAACTGCTGGTGCTTTTTCAGCGATCGGCTACTACTTTGGGAAAGCGTTGCGAGCGAGGCTCGGAGTCCCCGTGGGCCTGATCAAGTCGGCGGTCGGTGGAACAGTCGCCGAAGCCTGGACAGCCCGTGAGGAGCTGGAGCGAAATCCGACATTGAAGCCACTGCTCGACCTGCAGCAGCAACGACTCGACAGTCATGCCAAGCTGCTCGCCGCCTACCAAAAACGCGAACTGGAATTGCTTGAGAAGTACCAACTGGCCGTCACGAAGGCGAAGGCCGCGGGCCAACGTCCACCCCGCAAACCGCAACCGCCGGCCCACCCTTCAGCCAGCAGGAATCGTCCAACCGGGCTTTACAACGGTTCGATCGCTCCACTCCAGCCCTACGCGATCAAGGGAGCCATCTGGTACCAGGGCGAGTCAAACTCGTCTCGTGGCGAGCAATATCGAACTCTCTTTCCTGCCATGATCTCCAGTTGGCGTCAGGCCTGGGGGCAGGGAGACTTTCCATTTCTGTTCGTTCAGATCACGCCGCATCGAGGCATGTCTCCGGAAGTCCGGGAAGCACAACGAGTCACGACCGAGACAACTCAGAATACGGCGATGGCTGTGACCGTCGACGTGGGACATCCGACCGACATCCATCCGAAGCAGAAGCAGCCCATCGGTGAGCGACTGGCATTGGCGGCAAGGGCGATCGCGTACCAGGAAGATATTGAATACTCGGGTCCGACTTATGATTCGATGAGCATTGATGGAAACAAGGTCGTCCTCAAATTCAAGCACGCAGATGGGGGACTGGTCGCTAAGGGTGGCGAACTGAAAGGCTTCGTTGTCTACGGCCAGGAAGGAGAAGCGGCCGCGACTGCCAAAATACAGGGAGACACGGTGGTCGTCTCAAGCAACGAAGTCAGCGACCCGATTGGAGTTCGGTATGGCTGGGCCAACGTGCCTGACGTCAATCTCTACAACAAGGCTGGTCTGCCTGCGTCACCGTTTCAGACTGATGGAACCAACGACCCGGAGGCGGGCTTCGAGTTACTGCTGACAGGCACAGACGTAACGGGTTGGCAGTACAAGGGTGGTCCGGCGTTCGATGGTATGAAGCAGTCCAGTGACGGGAGGTACACAGGACGTGACGGACGAATCGTCGTCAATCCTGGGCAGGGGCTGGCACAGTTGTGGACGACACGTCAATTCTCGAAGGACTTCCACTTGAAGTTGGAATTCCGCGCAGGCGTGAATGCCGACAGCGGAATCTTCATCCGAGGTCCACAGCTTCAATGCCGCGACTATTACGTCGCGGGTCCTTACAAAGAGCTGAAGAGCTATCGTCCTCAGGACTGGAATGTGATCGAAGTGATCGTCAAGGGAGACGTGGCGATCTGCACGTGCAATGGTGAGCCGTTGGACTTCCCTCGGAAGTTACCTGCCTCCGGTCCGATCGGTTTGGAAGCCGACCGGGGTCAGATGGAGTACCGCCGAATTCGCGTAATGGAGTTGGCTAACTGATTCCTGTATCCGACAGACCAGCGATTCGTACATCCCCGCGAGATTCCATACAGGCAACCTGATGAGATCAGCTCACATACTCGCCATCGGCCTTGCGATCTGCATCTGCCTGACTGCGTCAGAACCCCGTGCTGACGACGCACCAGCATTAAGGCTGGAATCGGTCCGGCTCGGGTCAACTCGCAACGTCCACAGTTTCGGAAAGAATCTGTTGTGCGGGCAGCCGTCCGCTGAGGACTTTGCTGCAGCAAAGAAACGTGGCATCAGGGTCGTCGTGACCCTTCGAACCAAGGGTGAAGTCAACTGGGACGAACCGGCGACGGTGAAGGGAGTCGGACTGGAATTCCATCGCTTTGGATTCCGCGCACCTGACACACTGTCAGATGCTGTTTTTGACGGTTCACTGAAAATTCTGAGTGACGCCAGGAGCAAGCCAGTGATGCTGCATTGCGGATCAGCGAATCGCGTGGGAGCCGTCTGGCTCGTTCATCGAGTGCTCAACGACGGGCTTAGCATCGAAGATGCACGGAAGGAAGCGGCGACGGTCGGGTTGAGAACTCCGGGTTATGAAGAGCGAGCAATCGATTACATCCGCCGGAAGAAGGCCGAGGAGAAGAGCGTTCGGCCGGGAATCAACAAGCGTTTTGTCGACCCGAAGCTCAACGTCACCGAATGGCTGGGGCGATTCGAGATCGAAAGTCGGGAAGTCTTTGCCCAGCGAGCCGCCGTGGTGAGGGCCTGCAAACTCAAGACTGGGCAACACGTCGCAGACATCGGAGCCGGTACGGGCTTCTTTAGCCGGATGTTTGCCCAAACCGTCGGCACAGACGGGAAGGTTTACGCCATTGACATATCGTCAGGGTTTGTGGAGCACATTGCGGTCCAGGCACGCAAAGAAGGCGTCGAGAACCTGACGCCTGTGCTTTGCACGGAGCGTTCCGTCAAGCTGCCTCCAGCCTCCGTTGATGTAGCCTTCGTGTGCGACACGTATCACCACTTCGAGTATCCGCGTTCGACACTCGCTTCGATTTACCGAGCCTTGAAGCCCGGCGGCGTGCTGGTCGTCATTGACTTTGAACGCATCCCGGGGAAATCGCGGGAGTTCATTCTGGGCCACGTACGAGCTGGCAAAGACGTCTTTCGACAGGAAATCGAAGCAGCCGGTTTTGCACTGATTGAAGAAGTCGCGATTCCCGGCTTCAAAGAAAACTACTTTCTCCGGCTCCGCCGAATCGACGACCAATGAGCGTCGGGGACTCAAGACAGCGGCGAAGCAATTCTCTTTGTGCGGATGCGTCGCAGGTCCGAGTTATCGATTGTCACGAAGTCGGTGGGCCCCGGCGATCCGCCTGGTCCGCCGCCTGACAAATCGCCGCTGAATGCCCGATTCAGAGTGACACCGCAGTGAGCCTGGACGGGTATTGACTGCTCATGGCACTCAGGTGAAGGCCGCGATCTAATCGCTCACGATAAGGAGTACTTGAGATTAGGCATCTCCTCATCGGCATCGTCCTCACAGTGGCCGCGACACCGGTTCAGGCCGAAATTCTGCTGCCGGGCGAGTATCGCGGTGTCGTCGTCTTCGACCGGTGGGGCAGTTGTGTGCTGTCGGACGGACCGCATGTCATGTGGGTCTCCGAGCGGATCAAAGACTCTCTTCGACCGTTCGATGGACGCCCGTTGATTGTCCATGCCACGGCGATTCGCCAACCGGTTAATCCTGGCGACGGCTGCATTATGAAACTGGCTTCTCGATGGGGCACAGTCCCGCCGGCAGTTGGTGAGACGATCCGGGTCAATGTGACTCCGGAATTGAAGCCGCCGCAGCCTCCCGCGATGCTTGTCTCGATCGAGAACACAAGTAGAGAAAACATCGAATTCGACAGCGAAATCGGTTTTACCGTGCTGATGAGAAAGCCCGATCGCCCTGACTTTTTTACACGCACATGCAACGTGACCGCAGCCATGTCGACTTCGCCCGGTCACTTCGATTTGCTCAACTGAGACTGTGCTCTGGTGAGATCCGACCGTCCAGCGGAGGCACGTTCAAACACCCAGGATTCGGGGCCGCATTCTTCCTCAGCGGAGTGGCACACATGTCGCTCGTGCAGTAGATCGCACAATTTTCGTAGGCCGGAACAAGCGAATCGCAGTTCCGGCAATTTGGCGGTTTCCGCCACGACGAGTGCCGGAACTGCGCGTTGCTTGTTCCGGCCTACGGAAAAACTCACAACCATTCTGCGATGGAACGAGAAGCAAAAGCCTGCCAGGTCAGACGAGCCGCGACAGGACCGGCGACAGGGTTGATTCGAAGGTCAGAAGTTTACGCGTCGACGGGTGCCGGAATTGCAGGAAACTGGCGTGCAATGCCAGACGCCCGACCGGATTCGTGCGGGCCTCGTATTTCTGATCGCCGACAACCGGACAGCCCGCATCGGCCAGGTGCACGCGAATCTGGTTGCGGCGACCGGTTTCCAGTTTCAGTTCCAGCAACGCGCCAGACTCGGTTCGTCGGATCACCCGGTAATGCGTCACCGCAAGACGTGCTCGCTCACTTGGAGGGGCGCTGTAGACCTTGAACGGGCCGCTTTCATCCAGGTGTGACTTCAGTACTCCGTGATCAGCCGGTGGTTTTCCTTCGACCACGGCCAGGTAGCGTTTTTCCGTGTCCTGCCAGTGTCCCTGCAGCGTTCGCTTCGCCGTCTCTGTTCTTGCAAAGACCATGAGTCCGGATGTCTCGCGGTCCAGTCGGTGTACGATCCACACGCGTTCCGGGCTGCGAGGGTTGCCGCGGCGCACATAGTCGGTCAGGCAGGCATAGGCTGTTTTCTCCCGTTCCGCATCGCTGGCCATGCTCAGCAGATTCTCTGGCTTCTCGATGACGATCAACGACGGATCCTCGAACAAGACATCCATTCCCCGTGGCAACAGACTTTCGGCACGCATCTCGTCCCTGGCTCGTATCGAAACCAGATCACCGATCTTTAAGAGATGGTTGAAGCGTGTGACTGATTGCCCGTTGACGTGCACCGATCCGTGCTTGAGCCACTGCCGCACTTTGGTCTTCTTCGTCTCACGGTGGCAGACAAGCAGGAATTCCAGCAGTTCCGCAGGATGTTCGACCGTGTGAGAGGTGGGCATGACTGCGGTTGCGCAACTTGTGATCGGGTGGACTACACTCCGCCGGGTGGAGACGGTGAAGCATAGCGGCGAAACTTTTTCGTTCGTCTGCTCTGGATGCTTGCCGATTACGAAATCCATTCGTTCACAAAGAAGGCCTGGCAACTTATGCCCTCACACGATGACTTTCGCCGACCTAACCGCGGGTTTGACCCCGACGACATTCCCTGGGAACAAATCGGCAAGCGAATTCGACTGATCCTGATCTCAGTGGCCGTTGTGAGCGTGATTCTGGCCGGTAAGTCGGCGTTCTATCGCGTCGAAGCGAGCGACGAAGGCGTGGTACTCAGATTCGGCAAAAAAATCGCCACGGTGCCGCCAGGTCTTCATATGAAAATGCCCTGGCCAATTGACACGGTCTACCAGGTGCCCGTGCAGCGTATTCAGTCGCTGGAATTCGGTTTTGAAACATCTCAGGCCGGGCGTAAGACGGTATTTGCTTCGGAGAATTCGGACGATCTCGAAGTCGCCGAGATGCTGACCGGCGACTTAAATCTGGGACACGTCGAATGGGTCGTGCAGTACCGGGTCGAAAACTCGATGGACTTTCTGTTCAATGTTGGCGGCACGGAGAGCATCAGCCAGAGCAGCTTGCCCAGCGGGGCGACGTCCGACGTGAATCCTGCCGTTCCCGACACGATCAGTGATGTTTCCGAGTCCGTGATGAGGAAGCTGGTGGGTGATTCGAGCATCGACTACGTGCTGACGATTGGTCGGGAACAGCTTGCCACTGAGGCCGAGCAACTGATCCAGGCGGAACTGGATAGCTTCGAGGCGGGCGTAAAAATCATCACTGTCAAACTGCAGACGACCTCACCACCAACGGCGGCCGTGCAGGATGCCTTCCAGGAGGTCAACCGCGCCCGGCAGAAAAAGGAACAGGTGGTCAACGAAGCCGAGGGCGAGCAGAACAGCAAGATTCCAGCCGCGCGTGGAGCGAAGGACAAGGCGATTGCCGAGGCCGAGGGATATCAGGACCGCGTGGTACTCGAAACGAAGGGGCAGATCAGTGCATTCCTGGCACAACTGGCGGAATACGACAAGGCACCGGAAGTGACTCGTAAACGGCTTTACCTGGAAGCCATGGAAGTCGTCCTGTCTCAGGCCGGTGGCAAGACAATCATCGACGAGTCAGTGCGCGGTGTGCTGCCTCTGTTGAATCTCGATCAAGGGAGTCCGCAGCCCGCCGTCGAGACGGGAGGTGTACGATGAAGACGAAAATCGCTGTCGTATTTTGTGTGTTACTCGGTCTTACCGCGATCGTTCTGAACGCGAGCACCTTTATCGTCGAGGAAGGGAAGCAGGTCATCGTGACGCAGTTCGGCAAACCTGTGAATGATGTTCAGACGGCTGGTTTGCACTTCAAGACGCCGTTCATTCAGGAAGCGTACTACCTGGAAAAACGATTGCTTCCCTGGGACGGATCGCCAGAGAGCATGCAGACGAAAGACAAGAAACGGATCAACATTGATGTCTGGGCACGCTGGCGGATCAGTGACCCGATGATGTTCTTCGTGAAAGTCCGCAACGAAGCACGCGGCCAGAAAATCCTCGACGATCTGGTTGATTCGGTGGTCCGTGATGTGGTCGCACAGCACAACCTGATCGATGTCGTCCGCAAATCCAACGCTGAACTGATCTACGAGACGGAAGAATTCGAACGCGAGACTGAAGAACTCGAACGCGCGACTGAAGAACTCGAACGCACCGAAGCCGACCTGGTCGCGGGAAATGGACGCGATGACGTCGAAGCCAAAATCCTTCTCGAGGTCGACCTGAAGGAGTACGGAATGGAACTGGTCAAGGTTCGAATCAAACGAGTCAACTATGTGGCGTCGGTCCGCGCGACCGTCTACGACCGCATGATCTCGGAGCGATCGAAAATTGCGAGGCTCTATGAGTCGAAGGCGCTGCAAGAGAAGAACCGCATACTTGGTGAAACAACGAAGTTGCTGGATCAGATCGAGGGCGAGATGGAGCAGAGGTCCGCGGAGATCCGGGGGGAAGCCGACGCGGAGGTGATCGAGTTGACTGCCGCGGCCTATGGCCAGTCCCCCGAGTTCTACGAGTTTCTGCGGCGTCTCGAGGTTCTGAAGGCGACGGTCGACCAGGACACACGCCTGATCCTGTCGACCGAGAGTGATTTGTTTCAAATGTTGAAGGGTCCGGGCGGTCCGACAGCAGCACCCATGCTGCCCCCACAAGTCAGTCCGTGACGAGTGGGCCGTCAGTATCTCGCTATTCAACGAAGTCCTGATACTCGGTTCCCAGTGGTTGTGGCAGCAGTTTCTCGGTTGTGCGGACCAGTTGATCGACGATGGTGTCGAACAGCCGTCTTCCTTTGTCGGCGCTCGCAAGGTCGGGTCTGCCGGTAAAACCCTCCCGGGTTCGCTGGAACATATCACGGCTGACGTACAGACCGTCGATGACATCGGCCACGGTCTCACCGGCATCGGCCAGCTTCGTCTGGTCAACCAGCTCCCCACGAACGTGGAGCAAGAGCGAGGTCTCAAATTCGCAGGCATGGCCGACGCCCTTCTGGTCGCCTTCCAGAATCTGCCCGCGTTCCGCATCGGCCGCGACCCAGTAGTTGCCCGCGACAAGCAATGCGTCGACATAATCGGGCTGGAGCCGTCGCACGGCAATTTTCATTGGGTCGATGTTGCCACCGTGCCCGTTGAGAAACATGACTCGTCTGAAGCCGTCATCGAGCAGCGAGCAGGCCACGTCGCAGAGGGTCGCAATGTACGTATCGAGCGCTGAGTCCAGCGTGGATCCGAAGCGAAGGTGATGCGAGCTGGCTCCAAGCCAGACGGTCGGCGTCAGCAGGAGTTGAGAAGCAAGTCGACCTTCAAGCGCCTCGGCCACGGCTGTGCACAGAATCGTGTCCGTTCCCGTGGGCATGTGCGGGCCATGCTGCTCGACCGCCGCAATCGGGATGACCACCAGTGTCTGTTGACGATCAACGCCGGCCAGCGTCGGTGCGGTCAGTTCCAGGTACTTCATAGAGCGTTGTCTTTCTCTGCCGATTCACTTGACGGCCTGCAGTCTCCGGTCCGCATCGGCGACTCTCAGGCGAGCACCATCGAGGATTTTCCGGGACACCTCGTGGTACTTCTTTGCATTCCTCGAACGATCGTGCAGTTGTCTGGCAGTTTCGGCTTTTTCGCGATCGGCGTCCGCTTTGGCCTGCGATTCGTCGAACTTCTTTTGCGCCTCGTCGAGCTGCAGCTTCGCTTCGTCAGCGAGTTTCTTTGCTTCGTCGGCTTCCTTGCGTTTCTCCTCAGATTGGCCCTTCAGGTCGTTGTCGTCCGGTTTGTCAGCGGCCCGTTTCGCAGCTTCTTCGGCGGCCCGCTGCGTGTCTTTGGCACGCCGCTCCGCGTCACCGGCCGGTCGAATTGCCGCATCGCGTTTCTTCCGGGCTTCGTCGGCTTTCTTACGAGACTCGTCGGCCTGCTTCTTCGTGGCTTCCTCTTCCTTCTTCAGTTCTTCCTGTCGGGGTGGCAGTTCTTTGAGGTCCCGCTCGGTAGCGGCGAATTGAGTCTCTGCTTCCGCCAGCAGTTTCTTTGCCACGTCGGCAACGAGCTTCGCACGTCGCCGTTGTTCGGCGAGATTCGGTACGACGCGAAGTTTGGGTGACGCTTTCTTCAGCGACGCGACTCCCGACTCGGTCACCTTTGTTTTTCCGACGAACAACATTCGAAGCTGCGGGAGACTCTGCAGATGCTGCATCCCAGCATCGGTGACAGCCGTGCCGTAGACGTTGACCAGCTCTAATTCTGGAAGAGCGGCGAGGCTCTTCAGGCCCGCGTCAGAGATTTTCGTTTCTTCCAGATACAGCCGTCGCAGCGATTCGACTTTGACGACATGTCCCAAACCGGCGTCCGTCACTGCCGTCCGCTTCAGACGCAGCACCACGACGTTGTCGAGGGCATGCAGGTATTGCAGGTGCTCGTCGCTCAGGTTTTCGTCCGCGAACTGGAAATCCACTTCCAGCGCATCGCTCTTCGCAGTCAGGTAACGCACCGTGCCGCCCAGTTCTTCAATACGCTCGACGGCTTCAGTCGCATCACGCGCCGGGCGATAGGCTGGCGCTTCGGCCAGCACCTGCTGCGTTGACGCAATGCTTAGCAGCGTCATTGCAAGGAAGATCGCGGAATGGGCCATCGAGATTATGCATGCCCCTGCCCCTCTCCCTCTCCCTAACCCTCTCCCCAGAGGGGAGAGGGGACAATCCCCTTTGCGCAGGGAAAACAGCACGGAAGAGCAATGCCGAGAATGTCTGGTTCTCATCCGAGCAGCTCCTGCACTGGTTTGGCGGACTTGTCGGCGAGTGGCATTGGACGCATGCCGGGTGCCAGGAATTCCTTGTGCGTGTCGATCCCGAGTGCCATGCACAGCGTTGCGACGAAGTCGGGAGCTTTGACAGGCCGGTCGACAACCTCTGCCCCGGGATTCTTTGGAGCCTCGCTTGTCTTCCCCACGACCTGTCCAGTTTTGATTCCTCCGCCAGCCCACACGGTGCTCCATGCCTTGCAGAAATGCCCGTTCCCATTGCCTGGTGTGCGACCGAATTCGCCCATCCACACGACCAGCGTGTCGTCCAGCATGCCGCGGACCTTGAGGTCGCGAATCAGAGTGGCCATGCCGGCGTCCATCCACGGAGCACGCGCGGCGATCGGCTTCGCGGCTCCGTTGTGATCGTCCCAGCCGCGATGGACCACTTCGACGAACGAGACGCCCGCTTCCACCAGTCTTCGGGCGAGCAGGCATGACTGTCCAAATTTGTGACGGCCGTAGTCGTCACGCAAGCTGTCGGGTTCTTCGTCGAGATGAAACGCTTTCGATCGCTTCGACTGCATCAGTCGAACAGCCCGATTGAATGCTGCCTGCTTCGCTCCGACAGCCGGTAACGCGTACTTCTGCTCGAATCGACGTTCACTGCCGGCCAGAAGTTGCAGTCGAGCGTCGATGTCGTTGCCGGCGGGAGCGAGATTCTCCAGGCCCTCTTTCGGATCGTTCACGGCCAGTGGCGCGTGGTTCGGTCCAAGATACGCCGGAACGCTGCGATACAACCGGCCGCCATCCGGCCGGTCGAAGCCGGCGTCGACTGTGACAAAGGCGGGCATATCGTCGTCCGGCAGCCCGATCTGCGAAGAGGCAATACACCCGATCGCCGGATGCTCGAAGGCCGTTGTTCGTTTGTAGCCGGTATGAAGAAAATACTTGGCGTCGTAGTGGCCGTTGATCTCTGTGGTCATCGACCGCACGATCGCCAGGTCGTCCATGCTCTGAGCCAGTTGCGGCAGATGCTCGACGATCTGAATGCCCGGCACGGATGTCGGATGGGGTTTGAATTCGCCATTCGTCTTCGGATCGAACGTGTGCTGCTGACTGGGTCCTCCGTCCATCCAGAGCAGGATACATGCCTTGCCGCGAGGCCGTTTAATGCCCGCACGGGCGAGTGTTTCGAACCACGGCACAGAGACGCCGGAGAGAAGTCCAGCGGCTGAAAGTCGCAGCAGATCTCGCCGTTTGAGCGGAATATCGGGCTGACGCATTGTGTGTCCTTTCCAGGGGACGGGCAGGAGTGCCCGTCCTACGGGTTGCTGACTCATCGAATCAGAATAAATTCGCTTCGATTCACCAGCATCCACAGCACTCCGGCGAATGCATTCGCCGGGTCCGCGGCCTCACTGACGTACTTAATGGCTTCGGCCGCTTCGTCTGCATCCGGTCGGCGTGACAGAGTGCTCAGGTACATCCATTCGATCGTCTGTTTTGGTGTTGCGTCTGGCGTTTCCTTGCGGAAGTCGTCCAGTGCCTTACTTCCCGCCAGCAGACGCGGGTGATTGATCATCGTCAGCATCTGCGCGATGCCATGCGTGAAGTCCGTCGCGTCTTCTTCGTTCGTGCCGAAGCGTCGCTGAAACTCCAGCCACGCGTCACCGACAGGAGCGGCCTGGCCAACCGTGCTGTCTTTCACGCTGGTCCGCAAATCCAGTTTGGGATCGCCGTAAGCCTGAGCCAACGAGTCGTACAGCACGTCGGCCGACATCAGTCGCAGTGGCATGCGACCGAATGCCGTCGTGATCGCGTCTCGCGTTTGTGAGTCGGTTCCCGATTCAACATGACTGGCTCGCTGGTAGGTCTGCGAGTTGCACACGCAGCGAAACAGATGCTGGATGTTGAATCCGGATGCCACAAACTCGTTCGACAGAAGTTGCAGCAGCCCAGGATGTGAAGGCGGATTCAACTCGCGCATGTCATCGATCGGGTTCACGAGTCCGCGCGAGCACAGATAGAACCACAAACGGTTCACGAATGAGCGGGCGAAATACGGATTGTCTTTCGCGACCAGCCAGTCGACGAACGGCTTGCGCAGGTCGTCGGCATCCTTCGTGTCGAATGCGTCGCTCCTCAGGAAAGCCGCCTCGACAGTCTCGCCCTTATTCCTGAAAGCGGAGTCGGGGATGCCGATCTCGCCGGCTGTCTTGCTCGGGCCCTTGCCGATCTCGATCTTGTTGAAGTCACCCTGTGATCGACCGAAGAACGCCGCCAGCCCCCAGTGTTCCTGCTGCGACCAGTCTCGGTATGGGTCATCGTGACAGCGGGCACACTGCAGCTGCACTCCCATGAACAGAGACGCCACCGCTCTCGATGAACCGTCTGCGGTTGTCTTGCCGCCCTGACCGACAAGCCCGTAGAAGATGACTTGCGGGTTGTTCTTGATCTCACCCTGCACCGTGAGGATCTCACGAGCAACATTGTCCCACGAATCACCGGCAGTGAATTTCTTACCGAGCCAGCTTCCGAACTCTCTGGCCTGTTTGTAGGGCTGAGCCCCGCCGTTGTTGTCGGAAGGCAGTTCCGGCGGGCAGACCCAGTCACGCCACGTGCGTCCAAACTGCTCACCGAATTCCGCAGTCGTCAGAAGCGAGTCGATCAGCGTCATTCGGCGGTCCGGTTCAGTGTTGTCGAGAAACTCGACAGCGGTGTCCGCGGTCGGCAGACGACCGGTCAAATTGAGATAGACTCGCCGCAGAAACTCCTCGTCATCCGTAAGCGGCGCCGGCTCGAGTCCCGCCGAATCCAGAAAGCCGCCGATGTGTCGGTCGATAGCTGTCGCGACTTCAGCAGGTTCGTGCTGCCGATCGCCGGGCAGCAGCGGATCGACATTCTGCTGCCGTTGGGACAGCGTCGGCAGCCCGGCATCGATCCAGGCTTTGATCGTCGCCTTGTCACCGGCTGACAGCTTCTCGCGATCATCTCCTTCCGGCATCTCGTCGCTGGCGATGCGCTTCCAGAGTTCGCTGGTGTCTGCGTGCCCCGAATCAATCGCGGGGCCGGTTTCGCCACCCTTGAGCATTCCGGGCAACGTCCGCAGATCAAGGCCAGCCTTGCTGACCAGTCCCCCATGACAGCCCATGCAGTTCTTCGTAAGAATCGGAAGCACGTCGCGCTCAAGCAGCGGTTCATCTGCCGGGGCAGCCACCGGAACCAATGCAAGCGACAGGGCGAGCACAATCAATCTGACGAACGCGGTGAAGCGGGCAGCGAGCATCGAGGCCTCGGATGCGTTCGGCAGGCGACTACCAGCCAGACAGTCGGGAATGGGAAGGGCGAAGTGACTGTCACACCAGCCAACAGACACGCGGCCCTCGATAATCACCATGTCGACTGAATTTGTCTATCCCTGCTATCCAATCTGGCATCGAGGAGTCTCTGCAACACACGCTGCAATCGACGTGCATCCTGGTCCACCTGACTGAAGTTGATTCATCGGCGCCCAGCGTCCGGGCCGTCTCGACGGAGGCTCCGGTGCAGACGAACTGATGCCTCAGTCGGATAACGGGGACATCGCTGTCCATGCCACCGACGTCCCGCACATCCCCGCTGCAATCACCAACGCGGTATCGGAAGCCACCATCAACGAAGCACTGCAGCATCTGCAAACCGGATCGTGACCACTGACGAACATGCGCGGGAGACAAAGCGATGTTTGCCCCGAAGCTCCGGAAGCCTTGCGCCGTCGCCTGGAGTCACAACGCCCGTGACGGATTGCCACTGGGCGCATCTGAGTTGCGCGTTGGTGTGTCGGTCCGGGTGTCGTTTGCGAAACACCGTTTGGTGCTCCGGTCGCGATCCCCGCCGCGAGTTCGGGAGTCGCCGTTCCGTCTGCGATCATAGGACGCATTCGGAGAATACAGTGGCATCATTTTGAGTGCGCGCAGCCAGCGACTTCACCCCATCTGGAGGATCAGTTTGAAACCGGCGTCGGCGTGTCGGACCGGAGCGACTTGGCGGCATCCTCTTCGACGCGGCGGTCGCGATCACGTCGCGATCACCGCCGCGCGCAAGCGGTATTGCGTGAGAATCCGTTGGTGGTCTGCAAACTCAGTTGCACCCCGACGCCACCATCCCGCCCCGTAGCTGACTCCCCCGGGCCTGTGACCGAAGAACCTGCAGTTCACCAATCGCTTACAATGGATCTCGCAACACGCCAATGTCTGCCTGCTCGGCCAACCCGGCACAGGGAAAACCCACTTGTCGATCGCATTGGGACTGGCCGCCTGCCGTGAAGGCATGCGTACGAATTTCTACACGGCCGCGGCCCTGGTCAATCAGCTCGAAGAAGCGCAGAAAAGAGTCGATGACAAAGATGAAGCCATGGGACAAGCCCTGAGCCTCAGCCCGCAAGGCACTTCACAGCCGCGTCACCACGCGGCCACCCACTCGGCCACCCACTCGCCAAGCGGGTCCGGTTTCGACGCCGACGTGGGTTCGTTTTACACGCCTATCTCCAAGCATTCAGCCAGCGCCCGAAGGCGTTGTGCCGCAACTTCAAGTCAGGAATGCCTCGTAGATGCCCCCACCCGCTTCAACGACCCGATTCATCAACTCCTTTGCCTCGCCGACTGTGAGAGAGACACTCTCGAACCACACCAGGAAATTAAACTCCGATCCCGGCCCCTCGTCTACAGGATTCCGATCGGCCAAGTTAGGACTTTGAAGCGCAATACGAAACTTGTCTGGGAGATTGTTAAGAATCTCCTCAGCCTGGCTTGGGCCGGCGAATAGAAACTGGAATCTCATCGATTCACTTCGACCGGTATCTGCACAATCTACCGGGATGTCCACGTAGCGGGCGTACTTCTCCCACGGCGCCCCCGCCTTTTCGGCCTGCCGGTTCCGTTCTGGCCCCGGCCCCAGCCATTCACCGCAAATGGTACACCAGTTGATCCCATCAGGCATTTGCTTGTGATTCTCAGAGCAATATCGATTTCGTAGGGTGTCCGGGACGGCTTCGAACCTCAACTGCTGACCACAGTCTCCGCAGTAGAACGCACTTTCCCCAGTGTTCTTGTGGGCGCATCGAATTGCAGCAGATTCTCGTGGGCCTGCTGATTGCTTCGTTGATTTAAGCCTGGCTTCTCGAATTGGCAGCTGCTCCGTATCTGCCGATTTACTAGCCAGAGTCTTCCGAGACATGAGCCAATCAAGTGAATCTACACAGTACGGGCCGGCCAACAGCGAGATGTTGACCACTGCAGCACATCGCGGACACTTTGCCTTTCCTCTCTCGAAGGGACTGCGAATTATCGTGCGGCACGCGCGGCAATAGGTGTGCTGGAACATGCAGTCTTTTTCGGGCAAGTTCCATAACCGTTGCAACCGCGCTGATGCACTGTCGCCGATCACCTCCCGAAACACTTTGATCAGGAAATACAGACACTCGCGATACGCACCATCGTCAATCAGGTCTCTGGCAACTTGAGTCGCCGCCGCACATTCCTCGGGTGTTGACAACACGTCCCGTTCTGGCCGCGGACAGGCGGACTCCGGTGTCAGCACGTCGGCAAGTCGGTAAACGCTGCCGTCCATTTCGATCGCGGGATAAACGACGGCATTCGCGTTGTGTGCTGTGTCAAGAAATCTCCTGATTTCCTCCGCCGACAGTCTATGTGTCCGCCACTTGACAGCGAATGGCTCCTCCGCTTGCGGAATTCTCCACCCATCAACGGCCAGATCCCTCCACTCCATAAGATGGAGAACAGTCGAGCGCGCGAACGCCACCGCTTCTTTGGAACTCCGAAACTCCATAACAAAGTCAAAGGACGTTGGCCTCTTCTTCTTCTCCTCAATTGCACTGTCGAATCTCGCTGCGGCAGAGTTTGATACGGCATTCACTGATTTGAGCAGGGCATAGTGCGGGGTCTGAATTCCAAATCGGCGAAGTTTGTGCGTTTGACCGCTTTTCGCTGCACCTACGATCTCGCGAACCTCCTCGTCTCTTCTCCGCTGTGCGTCCCGTTCCGCTGCAAGATCCTGCTCTGCAAGCTTCGCTTTTGCAGCGATGTCGCTGCTGGAGTACTTGACGATTTGAGAGCCTCGTTTCACTGTTACAGTGCCCGTTGAGCTACTACTGGCTTGTTCCAGCTGCATGCGCCAGCTGCTCGCGGCAGTCTTCAGTTGATCAATCAGTGCAGTGTCTTGCCGCTCCTGACCACTCTTCTCGATCAATTCAACTAACTCGCACCATTCGTTACTCCGACCACTAACATTTGTCATGATTGCCACCTTTGACCACGACGTTCCGACGTTCCAATCACTTCACTGGCCTGATCCCGTAGTTTCCGGATGGAATCTGGACAACTCGGATTTCTGCGTTCTGATTCTGGAGCGAAAAGCTGTCGCCTCGGTGCACCGTCCCCGGACGGTCTGAGAAATGGAAGTACGCCTCGAACCTTCCGTTTGGAACGAGAACGGTTGCTCGGGCCATCGGTGCGACATGAAAGTCGATTCCGCGGCCAGCGGCCCGGATACCCACGAGTGCGCGGAAACGGTTGGGATTAACAACTGTCAACGTGTTTCTTCCGCGAAGCCTGTACTTGAATCCGGGCCAATCCTTTCGGAACGATAGTTTCGCAAATGCCAGATTAGCCTTTCCTCTCATCCGCTCCGTATCCGCAAAAGCGGCGACCTTGAATGCCCGTTTCTCCTCCGTCTTCCCTTTACTCACAAATCCGAAGATCATGTCTCCAGCTTCTTGTCTGCCCGGAATCAGCCGAACTGCGATGCACCTGCCGCGGGCCATGAACTGGATCAGGTACAGTGTGCCTTCCGCTTTTCCGCGAACAGGCAGTCGGCGATCAATGCCCCGCCGGACGGATGATTCACCTTGTGCTCCGCAGTCGGACGGCAGACACGCCAATAGGACACACAGTAGGACGGATCGTGAATACAACTTCGCCATGACTCGACCTTGCACGCTCTTTCGAACGCCCTGTGTTGAAACTATGCCTAGATGATTTCCGAATGAATGTTAACAACACGCGTCACCTTGACTTCCCACTTGTCACTCTCAGCATGAGCAGGGATGTCGACCTTGACCCGGCAAGTAGCCTCGATCAACTCGTCCTGATTCGGAAAGACGCGTTGCCACACGGCCACGTCATACACAGCTCTGATCGCCGACTCTCGATCCGGACGGGCTAGCCACGCGTCACAACACATGTCTTCCACTCTCCCGTTCTCTCCGAAGAAGCCTCCCGTATACTCGAAGGCGTCGAGCGATACGGCTTTACCCGCAACGCTGATTCGGGTAACTCTGCACCCGATGATGAATTTCGGGTGCGACCTTAACGGATTGTCATCGGCAAGACGCATTTGGATATGCACCGTTGGATTTGGGTGGCCTGCTTTGAATCGCTGTTCAACTACAGGGCGCCGGTCCACTGTTAGTGCAATAGGGCTTGATCGTTTTCCAAGGAGTCGCGTGAAAAACCGCATGGAGCCCCTTCCATTCTGTGGCATAGAATCGGGCGTGGCAGAGTATGCCATCACACCCAAAGACGCTGTACTACTTGACGATTTGAGAGACTCGTTTGACTGTTACAGTAGGCGATTGTGTGAAGGCAGGCTGCTCATCCAAGGTTCAGGGGTCCATGACGACAACGACGATAATGCTGAATCCCATCTGAGCAGGCGCACTCCACAGCTTCACACTTCGGTGACGGCCAACTAGGCTGCAGAAGCAATTCCATTCGTCCGCTGACTTCGCAGCAGGTTTCAATTCCAAAGCGCGTTCGTGGCCGTCGGCAAGGAATCGGCACAGGCGGCCGCGAAGGCCGAGGGAGGCATCGACTTGTGGTATCTGCTCTTGTGGAAAATACTTCCGATCGATGTGAAGTGACGGACTACTAAACACACTTTGTGTCCGGGCCATCGTATTCATGAACTGGCGATCTGCGTCCATCCGGCGAATATCATGCGGGCGTTCATCGTTGAGAAAGAATCGCACACTGTGAACCCTGCCTCTGGACTCAAACGGACGCAGGAACTGTCCCTGAAGATCGATGCAGGCCAAGTCATATCTGTACTTGCTGTAGCTGTAAGGGGCGCCTGACTCATCCCTGCCCGCGTACATGCCGACGACCGCGATCCCACTACGTATCGGCTCGGCATAATCGAATTGGGGCTCGATGACGTATTCGCCAGCTCGATCAATGTAACCCCACCCCACGTCGTTCTTCTTGACGGCCGCCACTCCCTCCGAAAAGTCTTGTGCGTCGTCGAATGTGTGATTGAATACTCGCACACCATTCGGAGACACGAATGTCCAACTTCGGATGTCCTTCACGGCTACCAGACCATCCGAAAACCGTCTCACTTTTGAATACTCGGGTGAAATCACGAACTGCCCCGTTCGGTTTATGAAACCCCACTTTGCCGAATAGTGGTCGTCGAACGTCGCTGCCGCGAAACCTTCCGAGAAGCCTCCCACTGAGGCAAACTGGGGCGAGATTGGCGTCGTTCTTTCTTTTACATCAAAGAAGCCCCAGTGTGACTTCTTTCGGGTCTGAATGGGCGCGAGCCCTTCCTCGGCATTTCGAATCGACATGATCCCGCGGTCTTGTGGAATCACAAAACTACCAGTCTTGTCGATAAATCCCCATCCGCTTCGGACCGGACGCATCGTCGGCTGAAACACCGCGGCCAATCCATAGGAAAAGGAAGTTGCTTCCTTACACTTGAGATCGAAGGGCGTCGCTCCTTTCTGGTCAATAAGCTGAGGGCCACGGGTCGTCTGGACGAGTGCGATGCCTTCGCGGAAACTCTCAGCGGCTTTGTAGTCCGCCGGTATCACAAGAGTGCCGTCGGCGTCGATGTATCCCCACTTGTGGGATTCTCCATCGGCGACCGATACCGGTGCGAGCCCTTCACTGAACTCGCCGACCTGGGAATATCGAGGCTCTATGACGATGGATCCAGATTCATTGCAGAAACCATATTTGTCATGTCCGGTTGTTCGAATCCTCACCGGAGGCTTGTCGTCCTCAGTTGTTGCACCCGTTGAGGCTGCGTGAGTTTCCAAATCCCGAGTTGATTCCTTACGTGTCTGGCCGCCGTCAATACCCAGCAACGCTTGCTCGGCCCGGATCTGATTGACTTCTTCTTCTAAAGCGTCGTCCGATTTCTCTGCTGCTCGCAGCATCCGACCAATCACTGCGCTAGGCCGGTCAGGCCGGGAGTTCGGTCTTGCTGTCTCTTGCGATGTCACCAACGTATCTACTCTCGGTTGGTTCGTGTCAGCGGGCAACTGTTGTCTGTTTGGTCGTTTCTGAGCTGCGCTTCTGCGTTCAGCCAGAGTCGGTACCACCTGTTTGTGGCCGCATTGCCGACATGCTGCCTTCTTTCCTTCGGCCCTCAATGGGGCTTTCAGCCTTTTGCCACACTCCTCACACCGCCAGCTTATGTGGGAGCATCCTTGTTGGGTTGTGTCTTGAATCCTCTTAACGCGGAACGTGCGATGACATTCATTACATGAATGCCGCGTTCCCTCTCTTTGCCCCACCAACGTGACTGTAGTCTGGCAATGAGGGCATTTCGTCACCGTAGAGTCGTTCTCTGCGCCGGAGGTCATGGCATCTCCTCCTCATATTGCTCTGTGGCTGTGACTTCCTGACGCAGAGCCTGTGCATCCTCATTGCCCGGATCTCGCCGTTGCACTTCGTCTAAGTCAGCCAGGACTTCGACAGCGTCATGGCCAGCGTCCCATTTCAGGTTGGCAGATTCGAGCCACGATTGAGGATCATCGGGATCGAGGTGGATTGCCTGATCGATCGCCACCAATGAATCTCGGATGCTCTCTTGCTGGCCTTTGGCGATTCCGTAGTCGCCTAGTGCAACTGCGAAGTTTCGCCACGTCTCGGCGACCATAGGAGCCAATTCCGTTGCTCGACGGTAGAACTTGACGGCACTTGGACGCTTCCGAAGCTTGAGAAAAGACATGGCGAGACCGGTGGCAATCTTCCAGTCGTGGGAGTTGATTGCCCAAGCTCTTGCTAGTGAATTCGCCGCCTCGCCATAGCGCTCACCAAGAAGCTCACAACAACCCTTCGCGTGCCACGCTTCCGCACAGCCTTCATCAAGTCCAACGGCATGAGAAACGGATGTTTCTGCCTTTCCAATCTCGCCAACATTGAGAAACACAAATGCCAGGTTGGCCCAACTCTTCGCGTTCGTACCATCGATTGAAATCGCTCTGTTGAAGCAATGGCGAGCATCCTCATACTGCTTGAGTTCACCGTGTGAAACGCCCTTGTTAATCCAATACTCAACGCACGTGGAGTCACCCGAAATATCTGTGCCTGCGAGTCTGGCCGCCTCCGCGTACTCGTGAAGCCCCATCAACGTAGAGACCTTCCTCCCACGTAGATACCGATCAGTGGCAGAACCAGAAAACAGCACATAAGGGATCGATTGTCCGGTGCTGATTCCAACTTTCTCGCAGATTGGCCGCAACTCATCAAGCACTTCGTTGAAACCGACGTGTCTCGCGACAGGGTCGTACTCCAGGCACTTCATGACGCACGCAGAGATCTCATGCGGAACATCTCGCCGCTGTTCATGTGGCTGTACTAGCGGAGCATCCTCCGCCGCCATGAAGCAAGATGGACGTTCAGCAAAAAGCTGACTCCCTATCAGCAGTTCGTAGACAAGGGCGCCAAATGAGAAGATGTCGCTGCGAACGTCGGTGTCTCCGAGACGAACGAACTGTTCCGGTGCCATGTACGGCACAGTCCCGGCAGCACGGCTGTCACTAAGGTGTTCTCCGACTGTATCGACTGGACCACGGGATGAATGGACTGACTCCAGCCCGGCTTTTGCCAAGCCAAAATCCGTGACTTTGGCAACGTCATCGCCATCGAGCAGCACGTTGGCAGGCTTGAGATCCCGGTGAACCAGAAGGTGCTGCGTGCTGGCATATTCAAGTCCCGTAGCAATCTGAAGAGCCCAGCGCAAACATTGTTCGATCGACGGACGTCCTCGCCTCAGTCTGTCTGCAAGGCTTCCGCCTTCTGCATACTCCATTTGGATATATGGCTTACCTTCGAGGTCTAAAACATGTACTGCATGGATCAAATGTGGATGAGTTCCAAGATTCACCCATCTCATCGCCTCGCCTCGGAACAGTTGAAGTTCCTTCTCGTAGTCGCTCCGCTCCGCTGCTCTTCCCCGTGCGCCTCGAAACTCTTGCCAGTGATTGAAATCGTGAAGAGTCTTCAACGCCCACACGGCGGGACGTTCGGTCCGTTGGGACGTGAGTGACTCAGCAATGTAGACAACAGCCATCCCTCCTTCGATGACATCATGAATCTTGAACGAACCGCCAAGAGTGTCGCCTTTTCCGAGCCTTGGTCTATTGATCAGAGATTCAGCCGGATAGTCGATTCGATCCGTGCCGAGCTGGGAAGAACAGCTAGTTGCTGGCCGTTGGATAAACTGGTCGAGGTCTGCCTCATTCGCGAAAAACTCCTTGAGTTCGGCAGCGAAGCGAGGAAATCTCTTCAACCACGCTTCTTCTTGCTGCACGCTCTTCTCAGACGCTTCTATGTAAAGTGCGATGACGTCTGCAGCCGTCGATATCGAATCAGGCTGAATGCTGTCATGCGGCGAATTCATCGTCGACCAATCGTTTCAATGAAACGGTGAGTGCTCTTATGCCACGTTGGTAGAGGCCGGCCACAGCGCCCGTTGACACGCCCATTTGACAAGCGCATTCCTTAAGACTCAGTCCTTGCAGTTTACGAAGTTCAACAGCGATTCTCTGACGCTCTGGCAATTCGGAGATTGCATCTGCAACAACACACTTCAGTTCATCCAGCTCTAATCTCTTCGAAGGTGCTACGCTGGAAATCGTCAAGTGTTCCTGCAAATGAGTCGCCGATTCGTTGAGTGCCGCCTCTAAGGAACGCTCTTGCTCAACGTCGAACTTGAGCGTCCCAAATCTTCTTTGGTGATCGCGGATCTTATTCGCAAGAATCACGTGCAAGTAGGCTTCTTGCTGTTCCGGCCCCATCTTCCGAATGACATCACGTTTCTCGTATGCTTGAAGCATCGTCTCTTGGATCACGTCAGACGCGTCGAGCTTTGCCCGTAACCGAGCAGGAAATTGGAGCCGGGCCACAAGTCGCAGACGTTCTCGATGTTTTTCCAAGTCAAAACTGCTGTCGGCCACCGCCCTACTCCTAGAGACGAGATGCGTTCATGGATTTAGCGCGAGTTTTTGCAAGAATCTCAGAATTCAAGTCCGGGCCTCGCAGAGCACGCCATCAGCAACCAGAATCGTAGGCCCAACGATCACTCGGTCCTTCGCAACGAAATCTGTGACTTAGCAGATTATCTCCCGACTCGACTTGGGTATACATCTGCGTCGAATAGACTCGCCATGGCCAGAGCGGCATTCACTCAGAACGTGAATCAGCATCCCTCACCTCGAACAGGTGTGCCGCAACTGCACCCGGTCGGGCCGACTACCGTAGTTTGGCTACATGCCTTCGCTCAAGTGTCTGTCGTCAATGCGATAACAGTACCCCGCCACTCACGGCCGTGATTCTGCCTTCGGTTTCGCCGCGTCGGTCGACAACACCGGATGCAGTTGCGAATACTCCAGCACGCGCTCTGGGTCCCATCGATCGGTGCATGAATTGCGAATGCGTCTGCAGGACGTCGGTGACGAACTCCGCAGTGACGCGGTCACGAAACCGCGGTCGAAGTGAGCATCAGCCTGCACTCCCTGAAGAAGTTCCGGCAGCGGGTCGCCGGTGGACATCGTGCAGACCGAGAGTGATCCGGACGAGTCGCACTAAACCACGCTTGCGTAACCGCCTCGTGAGTGTGGTCGACAAGGTTGTGGTTGGCACCGACTTGCTCTCGCAGGGCGGCTGCTCAAGAATCCGCGAAGTCCGCTGTATTCATTCCGACTGGCTGACATCACCCGCACGAGGTCGACACCCATGAAGTCACTTGCTGCCGTAATCACTCTGTCTGTTCTGACGTCTTCCGTTTTTGCAGACAAAGCGACTGCCGAATCGTTCGGAAAGACGAAGGATGGCAAGGACGTCGAGATTTACACGCTCAAGAGCAGCAAGGGACTGGTCGCCAAAGTCATGACCCGCGGCGCGACGCTCGTCCAACTGCACGTGCCAGACAAGGACGGAAACGCTGCCGATGTGATCCTGGGCTTCGACGACGTGGCCGGGTACGAGGGCGAAGGCAATCAGTACTTTGGTTGCACGACTGGACGAGTCTGTAATCGCATTGCCAAGGGCAAGTTTTCGGTCGACGGCAAAGAATACACGCTGGCCATCAACAACGAGCCGAATCATCTTCACGGTGGAGTCGAACGCAGCCTCGATAAGGTCGTCTGGAAAGCCCAGCCGTTCACTCACGACAAAGGACAGGGAGTCACCTTCAAGTACACGAGTCCGGACGGCGAAGAAGGCTATCCCGGGACGCTCGAAATCAGAGTCCGTTACTCGGTCGCGAAGGATTCAAACCGCCTGACGATTAACTACGTGGCGACGACCGACAAGGCGACCCCGGTCAATCTGACCAATCACGCGTACTTCAATCTGGCGGGTGAAGGCAGCAAGTCGGTGCTGGGTCACGCCCTGCGATTGAACGCCGACACGTTCACGCCAACGGACGACACGCTGATTCCGACCGGCAAGATCGAGAGTGTCGAAGGCACGGAACTCGATTTCCGCAAGGCGACTCGCATTGGCAAGCGAATCAAAACACTGACGGAAACTGCCGCGCTGGGTTACGACCACAATTTCGTGCTGAACGTTCCGAAGGAAGGTCAGAAGTACCGATTCGCCGCGATGCTGAAGGACCCCAAATCAGGCCGACGCCTGCAGATCAGCACGACGGAAATCGGAATCCAGTTTTACTCCGGGAACTTCCTGGAGGGGCAAAAGGGCAAGGGCGGAAAAGAATACGCCCATCGCAGTGCGATCTGCCTGGAGACTCAGCATTACCCGGACAGCGTGAATCAGAAGGGCTTTCCGTCGACGATTCTCGAGCCGGGTGAGGAGTACAATTCCTCGACCGTGCTGAACTTCTCTGCGGAGTAGACCACGAGCGCGGGAGAATCGAAGTCGCGTGGCAATGCGTGTCACGTGACTTTTCGTTTTTATGGGCGGTGGTGCAGCATGACTGCTCAAACCCCGCTTCGACGCGACTCTTTGACGGACGTCAGCACGAACAGGTTGAAGAAGTGCATCGAGCCCAATGTCAGGCACACAATGCCGACCTTTGTCGACAGGACATTGATGGCATCGAATCCTGACGCGACCGGCGACCGAGTCCTGAGCATGAGCACGACAAACGCAATGTTCATCAGGTAGTACCCCGCCAGCAGGAGATGGTTAACCGCGTCGGCGACCCGTTCGTTGCCTTGCAGACAATCGATCAGAAAGGGCCGGCCGTTACGGTGGAGCGTGTGACCGACGTAGACGGTGATCAGCACGCTGACCGCAAGGTAAATGGCGTAGGTCCAGATGATCATGGAAGTACCCCAGCTCTGTTTCTGCTCCACCCGTTGCCGGCATGTCGCGTCGCACCAGGCTCTGTTTGAAAACCCGTAGGATGGGCACTCTTGCCCGTCCGCACATCGCGATTCGTCGAGAAATGGACGGGCAAGAGTGCCCATCCTACGAGTGGTTTCGAGTTTTCAAACAGAG
>Ga0209402_10000153_pt1 | contig 84113 bp, 91 predicted proteins | sample ArcticOcean_MG_C_3_FD_187437 | JGI IMG/M metagenome (GOLD analysis project Ga0209402, IMG submission 187437) | Marine microbial communities from western Arctic Ocean - ArcticOcean_MG_CB8_126 (SPAdes) (version 2) | ecosystem: Environmental > Aquatic > Marine > Oceanic | place: Arctic Ocean... | reverse complement strand
ATGATTGTTATGGAAGTCCCTGATATCCCCACAACAGACATACGAGGTGGGCCTCCTTCGGCAGAACAAAGAAATAATAATTCAAGACAAGATAACAAAGGAAATGACTTTATAGAATGATAAAACTTAATAATGTTTCAAAAATTTATGAACTATCTGGAATACAAGTGAATGCTGTGAAATCAGTAAGTTTAAATATCAATCAGGGGGAATTTGCTTCTATAATGGGACCATCAGGTTCAGGAAAATCAACAATGATGAATATTCTTGGCTGCTTAGACATTCCCTCAACAGGAGAATATTTTTTAGATGGAACAGAAATAGGAAGTCTCACAGATAATCAATTGTCTGAAATAAGAGGCGAAAAAGTTGGCTTTATATTTCAAACATACAACTTACTTCCAAGAATAAGTGCAATTGATAATGTAATGATGGGCTTATCTTATATCAGTAATTCAAATAATAAAGAAAAAGCAGAAATAGCTCTGGAAAAAGTAGGACTTAAAGATAGAATGGGTCACAAACCTGTAGAAATGTCTGGAGGAGAGCAGCAAAGAGTATCGATAGCAAGAGCATTAGTGAAAAATCCTCGTATCGTACTGGCTGATGAACCAACTGGTGCGTTAGACACTAAAACTGGAAGTGAGATTATGGAAATTCTTAGTGGATTAAATTCCGAATCACAAATCACTGTGCTAATAGTTACTCATGAACCGCACATTGCAGAACAAACAAACCGAATTATTTCTTTTAGAGATGGAGAAGTTATAAAGGATGAATCCATTAAATGAATTTTTATACAATTTTGAAAACCTCAATAAATTCATTAAGTACAAATAAACTCAGATCAGGGCTAACTTTACTTGGAATTGTCATTGGAATACTGTCAGTAATATCATTGATGGGTATGGGAAAAGGATTTGAAAAGTCGGTGACAGCTACCATTGAATCATTAGGAACAAATCTAATATTCATTAGCCCGTCGAGAGATTCAAAATCAGGTGCACAAACAATTATATCTTTAAAAGATGCTCAAATTCTTGCAGATGAAAGAAAAAATACTTCTATCAAATCTGTAACTCCTGAACTAATACAGATGGGCAAATTAAATTTTGGAAACAATTGGAAGTATACTCAAGTTTACGGGATTACTCAAAACTATAAAGATGTACGTAGCCTAGAAATGAAATATGGGAATTTTTTATCAGATCTACATGTGGAAAATATGTCTGAAGTAGCTGTATTAGGTTTCAATGCAGCTAATGAATTACTAGGAAATAGAAATCCAATTGGCCAATATGTAAAAATTAACGGAAGAAGTATGATGGTTATTGGAGTATTAAAAGAAAAAGGAGGTGGATTCGGAGGTGTCAGTATAGACGATAGAGCTTTAATTCCAGTAACTACTGCACATTACAGATTTTCAAGTAATAATACGACTCCTGGAACAGTAAATTTAAATTCGATCGTTGTAGAGGCTATAAATTCAGAAAGTGTAAACAAAGCTCTTTTAGAAGCAACAAGTGTATTAAGATTTAATCATAAGATTGGATCTGATGAAGACGATGATTTTCAGATACTTAATCAACAAGATATTCTTGAAACTTTTCAGACTGTTACACAAGGAATAACTTTATTTCTGGGAGCAATAGCCGGTATTTCGTTATTAGTTGGAGGAATAGGTGTAATGAATATAATGTTAGTTTCTGTCACTGAAAGAACAAGAGAAATAGGAATACGAAAAAGTCTTGGTGCAAAAAGAAAAGATATATTATTACAATTTGTTTCGGAATCTATAGTTCTAAGTAGTTTAGGTGGAATGGTGGGGATATTTTTAGGATGGGTAGCACTATATTTTATTGGGCAAATTGAAATAGGAGATGATCCTTTCAGAACAGAATTCACTCTAGATATAGTGTTACTATCATTTGGAGTATCTGCAATTACAGGATTATTTTTTGGGATATTCCCGGCGCTTAGAGCTTCAAAATTACAACCAGTAGAAGCATTAAGATATCAATAAGGAGAAAAAATGAAAATATTAATATTTATGTTAGCTACTATTATTTTAATTGGAGGATCTTATTCTATAGGTTTTTATAATGGAAATGATAATGCTAGTACTAGCATTGATATGGCAATCAATGGCGGAAAAGAATTCATGAAATTATACCCTCCAGGAGAAGACGCCAAGTCAAAATCGGATAGTAAAACTTCAGAATTTACTAAAGAAGAAGAAGTATTACTTGCAAAAGTAAAATCTGGAGAAATAAGCAGAGATGAGATACCAGAAGATTTGAGAAAAAAAATCAGATCAGGTCTTTCAGAAAACAATCAATCATTCAATGCGATGGGAATAATGGGTGCGATGCAGCAAAACTCTCCAAATTCTGGAATGTTCTCTGATACCAAGAATATTTCTGGTCAAATCGTAAAAATAGAAAACAATCAAATCAGTCTTGAAACTCAGAAAGGTATTGTGCAAATAAATTTCGATCAATCAACAATTATTAAAACCAACTCGATTTCTGACAAGTCAAAATTATTAACAGACAAAACTATTTCTGTTTCAGGAAATAATGAAGGCTCAGTATTTAAAGCCCAAGAAATTACTATAAACGATTAAGATCTTCTTGCAACTTTACCTGCTCTAACTTCGGTTTGCTTTCCGTTTTTAACTGATAATTCTCCATCTACAAAAACATGTATTATACCTTCTGGATACACTCTAGGATTATCGTATGTTGCTTTATCAATAATTGTATCTTCATCGAATATAACAATATCTGCATTTAAACCAGGTTTAATTAAACCTCTATCATTTAAATTTGCTTTCTCAGCAGATAGTCCTGTCATTTTATGTATTGCTTCTTCCATGCTAATAACACCATCCTCTCTAGAATATTTACCTAGTACTCTAGGAAAGCATCCGTATAATCTTGGATGCGGATTTCCAGGTAGAGGAACTCCGTCAGATCCAATCATAGTAGTGGGATGAGCCAATATTCTTGCAATATCATCTTCTACCATACCTTCGGTAACTATAAATATACCTGGATCTGTTTTTAATATTTTTTGTGCTGCTTCTTGTTCTGGCAAGTCAAATTCGTCACATAAATCACCAAGAGTTTTGCCAACTAAAGAAGGGTCTACGTTAGATCCTGCAATTGTTACTTTATCTCCAGTTTGAGAACCCATACCTCCATCTCCTGTAGTAAATGCATTGTTTTGTACTAAAGCAAATAAGGAAGTACTGCCTGCATTATAAGGATATTGATCTGAATGTACATTCAATCCTCTACTTCTTGCTTCATCTATCGTATTTAAAGATTCAACAGATTTTCCCCAATTTTCTTGCCCAGATACTTTATGATGAGATATCTCTATCGAACATCCTGCTTCTTCCCCTATTTTAATTGTCTCTTCTACAGATTGAATTAAATTTCCCGCCTCGTTTCGCATATGACTAAAATAAACCCCATTATAAGGTGAAATAGTTTTTGTAAGCTCAATTAACTCTTCTGTATTAGAATATCTTCCAGGTTCATAAATCAATCCTGTAGACATACCAACAGCGCCTTCTTCCATTCCTTCTTTAATCCAAGCTTTCATTGTGTCAAATTCAGATTTTGTAGGCATACGTTCTTCATTCCCTGTTGTAGCTTTACGAATAGGACCGTGCCCAACAAGAAACGCTGAATGAACACTCGTTTTCGATTTGTTTACTAACTCTGAATATTCTCCATAAGAACTCCATTCTGGTACTCCTTCAAGATTGGGATACCAATTTACAATATCTGCAGCACTATGAGGAATAACTCCTGATCCACAATTACCATTAACATTAGTTGTTACGCCTTGCATTAATTTGAAATCCATATCAGGATAAACAAACATTGCTACATCATCATGTGAGTGCATATCAATAAAACCTGGCGCTAAAGCTTTACCATTTATATCAATTATTTCGGCATCAACGTTATCAATATTTCCAACTTCTACTATTTTGCCATCATCTATTAAAACATTCCCGTTAAATGGATTTGACCCAGTACCATCATATATCGTAGCATTTTTTAATAAGTATTTTTTATTCATAATTTAACCTCTTTAAAATTTATATTTATGTTATAGGAGAAAAAGTTTTTGTTCAAACCATATGGATGTATATCATCGATTATTACATATTTTTTATTTTTAATTGCAACCATCAAAATTATTTTATGATTCATTTAGTTTTAGTAAATCCAGAAATCCCTCCTAACACTGGCAATGTCATAAGGCTTTGCGCAAACACAGGTTATTATCTTCATCTGATAAAGCCACTTGGATTCGATTTAGACAATCGTAATTTAGTTAGAGCTGGACTAGATTATCACGATCTGGCATTGTTGAAAGTACACGAAACACTAGAAATATTTATTCAAGATATCTCTCCAAACAGAATATTAGCTACTACGGCTCACGCCAAAAAATTGTATACAGATATTAAGTTTAAAAAAAATGATGCGATATTATTTGGCCCTGAATCAAAAGGCTTAAACAAAAGTGTTATTGATACTATTGCAACAAATAATATATTTAAATTACCTATGATTAAAAATAGTAGAAGTTTGAATTTATCCAATGCTGTATCAATCATTACTTATGAATCTTGGAAGCAATTAAATTTTGAAGGAAGTGTATAATATAAACATGAAAAAATTTGATTTATTATACAAATCTGCAATAGAACTTAAATCGTTAATTAAAAAGAAAGAGATATCTTCTTTAGAATTGACGAAACTTGCACTTGCCAAAATCAAAGAAACAAATCATAAAACCAATGCATTTCTAACAATAACAGAAGAACTAGCAATATCTTCAGCAAAAAATGTAGATGATAAAATCAAAAACAATTTAGAAATAGGATTACTTGGCGGAGTGCCAACATCTATCAAAGATCTTGAACCTGTAAAAGGATATAGAACTACAAAAGGATCTTTATTTTTAGAAAATAATATATCAGATACCGATCAATTAGGTGTGGAAAGGATTAAATATGAAGATGGTATAATCCTTGGAAAAACAAATGTACCTGAGTTTGGAGCAAGTGGTAGCACAGAAAACAAATTAGGAGATGATTGTAGAAATCCTTGGAATTTAAATCACACACCAGGAGGCTCTAGCGGAGGGACAGCTGCAGCTGTAGCATCAGGAATTCACCCGTTTGGACAAGGATCAGATGGAGGGGGATCTATTAGAATCCCTTCATCATTTTCAGGAATTTATGGAATAAAAGGAACTCAAGGTCGTGTTCCAAGAAGACATTCTGGAAGAATGAGTTGGCATCCAGTTAATTATTCTTGCATGGGGCCAATGAGTTGGTTTGTTAAAGATAGTGCACTTTTGTTACAAGCAATGTCTGGACCACATAGTGAAGCTGAACCTGGAACTATAAATACTGCTCCTCCAGATTTTTTAAAGAATATAGATAACGGCATAAAAGGAAAAAAAATTGCATGGTCCTCAAATTTGAATTGTAGAAGTGTGGATCCAGAGGTGGTTGATATAAATAAACATACAATGAAAATCTTTGAAAATCATGGTGCAATTATAGAAGATCTTAATTTTGATATAAATCTCAATGATTATGAAGAATTAGATTCAATTTTAACTCTTGCACTTAACTATTCGAATTATAAAAATTTTTATAACGAAGATCCGTCCAAATTAATGCCTCATGTAAGAAATAGTATTGAAAGTGGGGAAAAGATAAGTTCAGACCAATATATTAAAGCGCTAACAAAATTATATGAATTAAGAGACTATATATCGTCAATATTTAAAAAATATGATTTTATAGCAACTCCTACAATTGCGTTTACTGCGAATAAAATTAATGAAAAACATATTGTAGAAAACGGAAAATTAAAAATTTTGAAAATGACTCAGGAAGATAAATATGTTGAAAATAATTTAAACTATTCATCTTGGAATTTTGCTTGCAAACAATTTACAGCTTTGTTTAATTGGACAGGGAATCCCGGGGCAAGTATTCCTAGTGGATTCTCAAAAAACAATATGCCTGTCGGATTACAGCTTATTGGAGCAAAAGAAAATGAAGTAGGAGTACTCCAAGCTTCTAGAGTTATAGAATTAGAGAAACCATGGCAAAATTCAAAACCTAAAATATAATTGTTTAATCATTCCTGTGAAAAACAAGAGAAATCTATCGACAATGATGAAGAAACTACAAAATTTGGTATTGAGTTCGGAACTGAACAAACAAATACATTATTAGAAAATGATGCTCCTGTGATTCATTTATACTCACTTAACAAAAACAATCAGGTAAAGAAGTCTTAAATAATCTTAATATTTCGCACTAAAATATAAGATAACAATTTATCTTTGTTTATATCTATAAAATTGATTATAATAATGACTTCAATTTTACTTCGATTTGATCAATAATTATAAGCAATTAATTATTTATAAAATTATTTATAAAATAGGATAATAAAATGGCAGATGACATATTTGGCGAAATTTATAAAGAAATGGGTGCAAATCCAATTATAAATGCTATAGGAAGTGTAACTTTACTTGGTGGATCAACTCCAAACAAAAAAGTGAAAGAAGCTATGGATAAAGCTGATTCAGCTTATGTACCATTGCCACACCTACAAGAAGTTGTTGGAAAAAGAATTGCAGACTATTGTAATGTACCTTCTGCTTATGTGACATCTGGAGCTGGCGCAGCTTTAGCACTCGCCGGTGCAGCATTCATGGCAGGAAATGATGACAATTTAATAGAACAGCTCCCTAATACTTCAAATATGAAAGGAGAAATATTAATCCAAAAGTGCCAAAGATACTGGTACGATAGATGCGTTGAAGTTTCTGGTGCTCAACTAATGGAATTCGGAGATGAAAGTACTGCCACTGAGTCAGACTTCGAAAATGCAATAAATGATAACACCTGTGGTGTTGTATGGGTAGCTAATGAAATGTCTCCGGGGACTGTAGTAGGCAATAATATTATGACCAATCCTCTTAGTTTAGAAAAAGTCATAGAAATTGCAAAAAAGCATAATATTTACGTACTAGTTGACGCTGCAGCACAAATTTACCCGTTAGATATATTAGGCAAATATGTACGTATGGGTGCAGATGCACAAGTAGTTGCCGCAAAATATATGGGGGCATCGCAATCTGTTGGATTAGCTCTTGGATCAACTGAAATGATTGAAAAAATTGCTAACCAATCATTTACTGGCTATGAAGGAAGAAGAATTAGAGGAATTGGCAGGCCGATGAAAGTAGATCGGCAAGAAATAATAGGTGTAACTGTTGCTGTTCACGAATGGGTTACAATGAATCATGAAGAAAGATTAGCGTTCGCAGAACAACAATCTAGTGTCATGCTAGCACCTTTACAAAATATTGCAGGAGTAAAAGCAGAAATAATTGATAATATAATTGGAAACCAACCTTTTGGTGTGAAAGTAGAAATAGATGAGAAAATCACTGGGATTTCAGCTGAACAATTAGTCGAAAAACTTAAATCTCTAGAAACTCCTATATGGACAAGAAATGGCTCAAACCACGAGGAAAATATGATTAAATTGGTTCCTTGGGCATTAAATCCAGGAGAAGATAAAATAGTTGGCGAAAATATAGCCAAATTATTGAAATAATAATTATATGAATATTTCAGTTTTAGGACTACCTCAATCTGGTAAGTCTACTTTTCTTAAATCTTTATTAAATATCTCCGAAACAGATTCTTTACCTGATGTTTGCACATTGAAAGTAAAAGATGAAAGATTAGAAGAGATTGGAAAATTACTAGGGCATAACAAATTAACTTACCCAGAAATATCGTTCAATGAATTAGATATTCTTACTCTAAATAATAAAAGTGCAGAATTAAAAGGTATTGAATCAATTCAAAAATCATATGGAATACTATTAGTAATTAAGTGTTTCGATATAGAAAACACAGCTCAAATATCAAGAGATATTGATGAAATTACAACAGAATTAATTGTATCAGATGCAATTATTATAGAAAATGTGATCGAAAGAAGGCAAAAATCAACAAAAGGTAAGACAAAACAAGAAGTAGATGGTGTGAAAATCGAATTAGAGCTTCTTGATAATCTTAAAAAACATTTAGATAGTGGTAATGCCTTAAATTCATTCGAATTTAAGGCAGGAGATATAAGAAAATTAACTGGATACAATTTAATAACTCTTAAACCAATTTTTGTATTACTGAATTCAGATACTGAAATGATAGAAATATCGAATGATCAGGAAATAAATAAAATAGCAAACAAATTTACATATCCTTCCAAGTTAGAAATGGAATTGTCTGAATTATCTGAATCAGAATCTACAGAATTCAGAGAAAGCTTAAATATTGAAAATAATTTAAATTATAAAGTTATCCAATCACTTTTCAAATCAATGGATAAAATTATATTTATAACAGCAGGAGATCAAGAAATCAGAGCTTGGGAAATCCAAACCGGAGATAATTCTCTAATAGCCTCTTCTAAAATTCATTCTGATATATCTAAAGGATTTATCAGAGCTGAAGTAATAGAGTATGAAACATTTATAAAATTAGGATCTTGGAACCAATGTAAGAAAGAAGGTAAAGTAAAGGGTAATGGGAAAGAATATATAGTCCAAGATGGCGATGTAATCAATTTCTTGCATAGTTAAACAGGAATATTAATATGAAGAGTAAAATTATTTCAAATCAATCAATGAAAAATATAATTCCCGGACTTCTTTTAGGAATAGCAGTAGCAATTTTTTCTTATTATGCATCTAAATATCTAAATAATTTAATAGATTACAAATCTTTAGTTAGCTCCATTTTACTAGGAATCATGATAGGAATTATTATAAAAAATACTATCGGAGTCAACAAAATATTTGCTACAGGATTAGATTTCAATGTAAAAAAAATATTAAGAATTGGAATAGTTATACTGGGAATCAGATTAAGTATTTCTGAAATTTTCTCAATTGGATTGAGTGGATTGCCAATTATTATTGCATGTATAATAACTGGACTTTTAGCCGGTTATTTATTGACAAGATTTTTATCTTTACCCAGTAAATTAGGAGTTCTTATTGCTGTAGGAACAAGTATATGTGGTGCATCAGCAATAGTTGCTACCGCCCCTGGTATTAATGCAAAAAAAGAAGAAATTGCTTATTCTATAACTGTCATTACAATATTTGGTATATTAGCTATGATTATTTACCCTTTCCTAGCTAATATATTAGAGCTTTCAGAGAAAGCTACTGGTTTATTCTTGGGAACTTCAATACATGAAACTGCTCAAGTTAGTGGAGCTGGACTTATTTACGACGAAACATTTGGTACAAGTAATGTTGGTAAAAGTGCAATTACAGTCAAATTGGTCAGAAACTTAAGCATGATATTTGTTATCCCTTTTATGACAATTATGTATAAGAAATCAACAGATAATAATTCCCAGGTTTTTAATCTGAAAGAAATTTCTAAATTAATACCTATGTTTATTATTGGATTCTTTCTAATGAGTTTAATACGAACTACAGGTGATATATTATTCACATCTTCTACGTTGATAAACACAGAATCTTGGAAAGATATCACTACTCAATTAACTTCAATTTCAAAATTTATGTTAATCATTGCTATGGCTTCAGTAGGTTTAACTACAGATATAAAATCTATTAAAAGTTTAGGATTAAAACCATTTTTAGTTGGCATTGTCGTTGCAACAATTGTAGGAACATGTAGTTTAATTTGTATAACAATATTTATGTAGTTATGGAATATAACGAAGAAAAAATTATAGATAAAAAGAAATTTGAACGATTCAATCAAAAAAATGATATTTTCAACAGATCATTATGGGATGAATCGATAAAAAACAATAAGACAGTAAAATTTTATCAAGATTACATAAAACCTCCCGAAAATAATAAAAGACCAGAAGGATTCAATCACAAAGACTATGCTATAAGAAATGCTGGATGGTTTATGTCAGATTATTTCTCTGATTCAAAACGTAATAAAGGCAGATCAGAAGGTTTCACAAATACTTTTTCAGTGCAAAAACAAGGGACTTTCACAAAATACAAAATTGAATCAACTACGGAATTAACAAAAGAAATAAAAGTTGTCGGTAAAAAATTAGGAGCAGATTTAATTGGAATAACAAAATTCAATCCTAAATGGATTTATTCCAATAAGTATAATCGATCAGAAAACAAAACATCTGAGAACACTATTGATTCATCATTGAAAAATGTAATAGTTATTGCAAATCAGATGGACAAAGAATTAATTGATACAGCTCCATCTGCTCTAAGTGGGACTGCAACAGGATTGGGATATTCAAATGATCTATCTTCAGCTCTCTCACTCTCTCAATATATTATTAACTTGGGATATCAAGCTGTCGCAAGTCAAAATGATACTGCATTATCAATCCCACTGGCTATCGAAGCTGGATTAGGGGAATACGCAAGGAATGGGCTTTTAATCACAAAGGAATTTGGGCCTCGAGTTAGAATCTCTAAAATATTTACAGATTTGCCACTTGAACATGACAAACCGATATCATTTGGAGTTAAAAATTATTGTTCTATATGCCAAAGATGCGCAAATGAATGTCCTCCAAGAGCAATTTCTTTTGAAGATCCAAGTACTAAGCAAATTAATGTTTCTAACATCAAAGGAATTAAAAAATGGTCTGTTAATGCAGAAAAATGTTTTAAGTTTTGGGCCTCTCAAAGCAGTGATTGTAGTATCTGTATAAGAGTATGTCCATATAATAAAGACTTTGATAAATTAACACATAAAATTGGTATTAAAATAGCAAACACGCCATTAAGGAAGATATTAATTTATTTTGACAAATTTTTTGGTAAAAGAAAACAACCACAATTATGGTGGCAAAAATGACAAAACAAAAACAAATCGAAATATTAAAATCGAAAATCGATCAATTTCCAAAATTCCAATTAGGAAATTACCCTACCCCATTATATAAAACCAAAAATTTTAACAAATCTTTAGGTATTAAAAATCTTTATATCAAACGAGATGATTTAAGTGGCTTTGCATTTGGTGGTGATGGAGTAAGAGGGTTGGAGTTTCGAATTGGAGATATTTTAGATAAAAAATGCAATATCTTCATTGATAATGAAAATACAGATTCAGAAAATTCCAGATTCAATGCTGCAGCTTCCATTAAAGCCGGGATAAAATATGTGATTATTACAAATAAAGTTCTTGATAATAAAAATAATAAAGGAAATTTTTTTTTACGAAAATTAATGAATATTGATATTCACAAACTGAATAATATCGATGACAATGAAATTTCAACATATACAAACAAACTTAAAAATAATTATTTAAAAAAAGGGCTTAAGCCTTACATATCAAAAGAAGAATGCTTTGTTCAATATTCATCAATTATTGGATATATCTCTGGTGCAATAGAGTTATATTATCAACTTTCTAATTCGGAATCTGAGAAAACGAAAATATTTCAAATTGACGGAGATTCTGTGTTAGGAATGGCTATAGTTAATAAATTTTGCAAATTAAATTGGGAGATAAATTCTTTTTCACCTGATTCTATGTCTAATTCAAATATCAAAAACTTAAATTCATATATAAATAAAAATATTAGTATCTCTAAAAAATTATCTGAATTTTTAAAACTAGATTTAACATTGGATAAATCAGATGTTAATTATGATTTCGATTATTCAGGACACAATTATCGAGAACCAACTCAATCGTCAATAAATTCTCTTAAATTATTAGCAAAAACTGAATCAATATTTTTAGACCCAATATATACTGCTAAGTGTATGGATGGAATGATAAAATATATAAATGAAAATAAATATTCAGATGAAAATAATCTAGTATTTATTCATAGTGGTGGACTGCCTAATTTATTTACTTACTCCAACGAATTAATAAAATAATAACTAAAGAAATGGAATCAAATCAAATGGAATCACAAAATAAAATAAATAATGAAAAAATATCTGTAAAACCATCTTATTGGGGATGGCTATGGTTTTTAGTACCATGGATAATTGTGATAATTGTATATCCTCTTATAAGTGGTGATATAGCCATATTAGAAAGTCCTTTGCTAATATTTGCAGCAATTGTTGTTGTTCCAAGAATAATATCTACTTATAGAACAAAGTACACTATAACTACTAATCAAATAGAAATTATACAAGGATCATTATTAGGGGCTCAGAAATACGACATACCGTTAACTAAAATAACTCAAGCGGAATCAAAACTTGGAATGTTTGGCAAAACACTTGGTTATACAACATTACTGTTAGATACCATAGAACATGGTGTTGTCCCATTAAATTACGTGCCGGGCAATTCCAAATTCATTCAAGAAATTGAATCAAGATTTAATGGATTCACCACTGATATAAAAACTTCAAAATCGCAAAATATAATAACAGATGAATTTGGGACAGTAGCTCACAGAGGATATTCTTCCAAGGCTCCTGAAAATACTTTTTCAGCCTTTGATTTGGCAATAGAAAGCAATTTCAACTTTATAGAAACAGATGTACAACTTACAGCTGATAATATACCTGTCATAATTCATGATGACAAAATTGATAGAACTTCAAATGGGAATGGTAAAGTTAGTGACTTGAAATTAAACGAAATAAAATCTTATGATTTCGGAAATTGGTTTGACAAAAAATATAAAGACGAAAAAATTCCAACTTTATCTGAAATGCTTAAAAAATATGCAAACAGAATACATTTGGTGTTAGAACTCAAATCTGATCAATCATCATTAACTAAACAAGTTTCTGCATTAATAGAAAATGAAGGTTGGGAAAAGGTTGCAGGTAACCCATTATCTCAAGTCCCTGGATTAACAATAATCTCATTTCATTTAGCACAAGTACTTCGTTCGATCGAACTACTTCCTGTCGTCAGGCACGGATGGTTAGTTACAGAATTAACTGACACTGACATTGATATAGCAAGTAAACTCGGCATACAGGGGATATTTCCTCATGCGAAATTAGCTTCAGAACATTCAGTAAAGTATGCTAAAGAAAAGGGATTGTTTGTAGGAGTTTGGGGAATTGAAAACGCTGAGGAAGTAGTTATGCTAAAAAAAATCGGAGTATCTGTAGTGACTACTGATTCGCCAGATGAAGTAGATGATTATATACATGATCAAACCGAAGAAGAGATAGTTAATGAACAAACCGAAGAAGGGATAGTTAATGATCAAACCGGAAAAGGAAAAAAAGCTAAGTAAATAATAACAAACATTAGAGAAATCACAAATTTCTTAAACTTAATTGTTTGCTTGTTTTTCGCCTTTTTTAACGTCAACAAGTAATTGCATACCAATTGTTCCTGCAATTAAAAATAGCAATACACTAAAGATTCCTGTTCTAGCTCCAAAATATCCTGCTACCAATGCATATAATAATGGTCCAAAAACAGAAGCTCCACGAGACATAAATCCTAAGAATGAAAAGAATTCAGCACTTTGTTTAACAGGTGTCATAACAGCAAATATGCTTCTTGCTATTGCTTGACTACCACCCATAACTACACCTACTAAGCAACCTAATATTAACCATTGATAATTAACACCTAATCCTAAGGGTGCCCATAAGTAATCTCTAATAAATATTGGCCACCAAGAAAACAGTCCGGATTTTATTGCGTATTCTCCATTGCCTTCTAGTGGTGCAAAACCTATAGCTAATATAACAATAAATATCCATCCTATCAAGGAAATCATCAAAGAACTTTTTGGGCTATAAATATTTGCCAATCTATTAAATAATAAAGCTCCTGGAGCTGCAATAAATTGCACAATTAGTATAGTTGCCATGTTGAAAATTAAATCCACTCCCAAAGTTGCTGCGCCATAAGCACCTGCAATACTCAAAACCGTTTGGATACCATCATTAAAAAATAAATATACTATCAAATATATAAATAATATTTTATATCTACCAATATCGGATAATGTTGTTTTTATCTGATTGATAGCTTGGATAATAATTTTCAAGTCTATTTTTATTAATTCATCCGAATTTATTTTAGGTTCCTTCAAATTTGAAAAGGTTATCAAAGAAAAACCAGCCCACCACAATCCCACAGATGCAAGGGATAGTTGTATGAAAAACTCAGAAGAATCTGTGATAGTGATAATAGCTAAATGAATAGCTAATAGTAATCCGCCACCAATATATCCATAAGCAAATCCTTTACTACTTATCTCATCTAAATATTTTTTTGGCGCCAAGTGAGGTAAAAAACTATTTGCAAAAGTCCAAGCGCCTGAAAATCCCATAACTGATATAACAATCATTATTAACAGGAATAACCATCCACTTCCAAAATATGGCGTGAAAAACATAAGTAAAGTTGGAATACATCCAAATATAGTAAAAGCTTTTAAGAAAGAAAGTTTTGTAGGAGTTTTGTCAGCTATGACAGCTAGTATTGGATTTAAAAAAGCAATAGCCAATATTGATAACGATATGGCAATACTCCATACATTGTCTGCAGTAAATGCAAAACCATTAAATATACGGCCTGAAGTACCGAAAACATTTTCATATAATGACACAAAATAGACAGGAGCAATTGCAACCATTACACTTGTTGAATGGGCAGAATGAGCCCAATCATAAATATACCAACCTCTGATTGATTTTTTATTATCTGAAGATAAAGTTTTCATATATTTGATCCTATTTTTAAAATTACGATTTATAATTTTATTGAACTGATATAATATATAATCTATTAAAAATTCGAAATATTATCATGAATCATATATCTAAAATATCTAAAAAGCTAGGCCTTGATGAAAAAGAAATTATACAAGTAGGAAACTATAAAGCAAAAATACCTTTTAAATTTATAAAAGAAAAACCTGGAAATGGGAAATTAATTGTAGTAACTGGAATGACTCCTACTAAAGCAGGTGAAGGGAAAACGACAACAGCTATTGGATTAACTCAAGGAATAAACAAATTGGGAAAACTCGCTATTACAAGTCTCAGAGAGCCTTCATTAGGACCTGTGTTTGGCATAAAAGGTGGTGGAACTGGCGGTGGAAAGTCAAAAGTTATACCAGAAGACGAAATAAACATTCACTTTACTGGTGATGCACATGCTATAGGGTCTGCTCATAATTTACTTGCATCTTTAGTAGAAAATGCTATTCAACGAAATCAAATTGAAGGAATGAGTCCTACAGGAATAACTTGGAATAGAGTAACTGATGTATTAGATAGAAGCCTCAGAAATGTAGTAGTAGGTTTAGGTGGTGATAGTAATGCTCCGTTGAGAGAAACAGGGTTTGATATAGTTACAGCATCTGAAATCATGGCAATTATGGCTCTATCAAAGAATTTAGATGATTTAAGAAATAGATTAGAAAATATAGTAATTGGATATGATAATTCTAATAAGCCAATATACGTAAAGGATTTTGATTTCATTGGATCATTATTATCAGTATTAAGATATGCATTAATGCCAAATATAGTACAAACAACAGAAGGTAATCCGGCTTTGGTTCATACAGGACCATTTGGAAATATAGCGCACGGATGTAGTTCAGTTATAGGTGATACATTTGCAACTCAGGTAGCAGATTATGTTTTGTCAGAAGCGGGATTTGGAGCAGATTTAGGATTTGAAAAATTTATGCATATAAAATCTAGAACTTCAGATCTAAAACCACAAGGTGCAGTCATAGTAGGAACAATTAGGGCTATAAAATCTCATGGTGGAGTAAAGTTTAAAAATTTGCATGAACAAAACAGTCATGCAATTGAAAAAGGAATTTCCAACTTAATTCACCATGTAAATAACATTAATAAATTTGGGATAAAACCGGTAGTTGCTCTTAATATTTTCCCAGATGATTCTAAAGAAGAAATCAATTTAGTGAAAGACTTACTATCAGACACTAAATCCGCAGCAGTTGTAGAGTCAGATAGTTATTCAAAAGGTGGAGAAGGTAATATAGAGCTTGCTGAAGCAATAATTGAAGCCACTAAAACTCCAATTGAAGTTAAGTATATATATGAATTAGATGACAATATACAAGACAAGGTAACGAAATTAGCAAAAAATATTTATAATGCTTCAGATGTTGCTTGGTCAGGAATTGCAAAGAAGAAAATTAAGAGATTTGAAGAAAATGGTTGGGGAAATCTTCCAATATGCATGGCAAAAACACCTCTTTCAATTTCGCATAATCCAAGGTTGAAAGGATTACCTGAAAATTATACTTTTGAGATAACTGATATAAGAGCTTCTATAGGCGCAGGTTTTATATATCCTGTAGCGGGATCAATAATGACAATGCCAGGATTACCGGGATCACCAAGGAAATTAGATATAGATTCGGAAGGAAATATTTTAGGAGATTTAACTGCTTAGTCCTGTTTTTTTCGAAATCCTATCCGTTCCAAAAATGTTTTTTTGGGTTTGGGTAAAGCTAATGTTTGTTGCCTAACAATTGAAATCAATTCACCGACTTGAAATTCTTTATTTTTAATTTCGATTTTCAGATCTCCATTTTCTTTTGAAAGATTATCATAATCTTGATTTGTATCTGATTTGTATAAATTTAAAGCAGATGGTTTGATTTCTATATATCGTCTTTTCCCAATCAGTTTAGATTTAAATTTAGTTCCGTTTTTATCGCTGTTCATTAAATCTTCAACTGATTTTAATGACATTCCTAGAACATCAGAAGTTTCTTTAATCGTTAATAAAGCCATAATTTTCCTGATAAATATATTTAGAATAAGATCAAAATTAACATAGTGTTATCAATAATAAAATTAATTAACAGGTCAAATTTTGACTAAATTTTAAAAATTAATTTACTAATTATCAATCCAAGGAACGCAAAAATTAAGCATAATGCAAAACTTAATAAAACATTTGTTAACGCCCTAGTATAATTACCTTCATTAATCAAAATAATAGTTGTATAACTAAAAGATGAGAATGTAGTGAATGACCCTAGCAATCCTATTGGAAAAAAATATTTCAATTCAGGAGAAAGTAAGTTCTTTTCGATAAAATATCCATAAAAGAATGCAATCAAAAATGATCCGATTATATTTACTAGTAATGTACCAAACATCTCATGATAATACTTATTTAAAATCAAACTCAAAAAATACCTTAAATTTGCTCCAATAAATCCACCTAATCCAACATATATCATATTAGCTACATTCATATTATTTTTTCTTTGAATTATTTAATTCGGGATATAGTTCGAACAATAATGTAGTCAAATATTGCTCGTTATTTTTCTCATTGTCTACATCATTGTTTTTATTAGGTTCATCTACTACAAACCCAAGTAATGATTTATCCATCGTTTTATCATTGTTATTCATATTTTCTCCTTATGGAATTAAAAATAATTTTAATAAAATTAAAGTTAGTGGAATTTTTTTTTGTTTATGTACAGAAATTTTTGTGGAAGATTGATCAAGATCTGGTAATCTAGATTCAATTTCAAGTAACAATCCGTATTTACTGTTAATAAATTTGTTTATATCTTCATTAGTGCCAGCAATTTTCAAATTTGAAACATAAATATGATCTGATGCCTGATTAGAAATATTATTTTTATTATCATTACTCTTTATTTCAAAATCATTATCAGAAATATTTGAAATATCAAATAATCCAATTAATTCAAATCTCAAATCAGGGACAATGCTATTCATTCGTCTTCGGAATTTTTTTCTATCTTGAGACAAATCGTAAGGTTTTTCATTTTTTATAATATTATTTATATCTTCAAATTTAGTAACACCTGTGAGTTTTGATAAATAATCAAATCCCGAAATTGCAGCTAACCAAGGTTCAGAGATATCGGAAAAGGAATTCAAATTACTATCCATATCATTTAAAAAAGAAATACTCATTTTCAAATTGTTTTTATAACCTAAAGATATATAAAACATAATTTGTGGAATTAATTCTGATGAAAATATATTCTTCAGGTTATCAATATTAAATTCTTCATCGATATCATTAGTGAAACAGGGAGGGGTAAAACTAGTGTCAGAAAGCCATCTTCTAACAGATCTTTCACCACAACCAAGAGTTGATGCAATTTCTTTCTGAGTAAATCCCTGACTTCTCAAATCCAAAGCTTTAGAGATCGTATCAATATCGTACATTTGGCCTTTATTAATTATAATATGGCCTATTAGACCATATGAAACGGCCAAAGTCAATGTATAAATAACTAGTCATATATCAGGTATACATACAATCCAAGCGTAGTGCAGCTTATGAGGAGATATTTTGTGATAGGTAAGTTTGCAAGTTAATGGTGATCAGTCTTAATATCAGTGGTTAAAAGAGTCATTAATAGCAATAGCAGAGGCCATTATTATTATTCGAAGGGCCAAATCAAGCGTTTTTACCTCCATGTCGGTATTCTCTCGATTTGTTATATTTCAATTTTTCATTGATTGCTTCATCTAAATCTAATTTATACTTACCAGACAGATCGAATATCCTTATCAATACATCTGCTAGTTCAACAACAAATCCTTCAGGTTTACTATTTTCAAATCTTAATGTCAAATTATCATTTATTCTGTATTCTTCTAAAGCCTCGCTTAATTCACTATGTGCTAATGCGATTAGTTCTGGTATTTCTCTATCTTTATCCCACCATCCTTTTTCTATAGCGATTTCGTGTGATAATTTGATTAGATTATTTATTTCCATAATCTATCCTACTCAACGGCTCTAATATTTTTTTGTGTCATTAAAAATATAAAGCTAAATATAAAAAGAAGAATTGATAAAATCATAATAGTATCTTGAGCACCTATTCTTTCAGCTAGTATTCCAGCTGGAAGAGCCCCCATTGGAATAAGTCCCCAATTAAGCATATATATACTCATTATCCTGCCTCTTAAATCAGGCCTGGATTTTTCCATGACAATACTCATAGACAAAGTTCGTCTTATAGAATCTGATCCACCAAGAAAAACCATGAATATCATTGAAATATAGTACGAGTCAGTTAATGAAAGAACAAATAAAGAAATGGCAGTTAAGAATCCTCCAAATATATATATATACCCTCTTTTGTTATTATCATTTCCAGCAATAAATACAGAAACTATTACTGAACCTAATCCCATTAACGTAGTTAAAATTCCCATTGCTTCAGGGCCTCTCATGTAAATATCTTTAACAAATATTGGTAATAAAAATCTGAAAGGTTCAGCAAGCAAGCTATATATTAAAGATGTTAAGAGCATAGAGAGTAATAATTTTTCTTTATACATATAAATTAATCCAATCTTGATTTCAGATAAAATTTTATTTTTTCCTATACTTTTCTGATTTTTATCAATTGGATTAGTAAATCTCATTTCATTTGAAATTAAAAATGTAAATAAAACTCCAATAACAGAAAGTATTCCTATGGTGACATAAACCACTCCTGGTCCTGCTAAGCCATATATAATTCCTGCAACAGAAGGGGCTATTAAATTTGAGACATTAAATCCTGCAGAATTCAGTGCGATAGATTTACTTAAATGTTCATTTGGGACAAGTTCCGCAATAAAAGAATGCCTAGCTGGAACCATAAACGCCCAAATTCCACCTTGAATAAATGAGACCATTAACAAATGTGTCCAATCAATTGCTCCTAAAAAAATTGACCCAGCTATCATAAAGCCCAAAAAACTTGTGATTATCTGACCTACTTCTATTATTCTTTGTTTGTCTAATCTGTCAGAAATAGCTCCGCCGAAAAGTGATAATGCAAGCATAGGAAATGCAAAAGCAACATTAACATAAGTTAATTTAGATGCAGAGTTTGTCAAATCATAAGCTAAATAACCACGCGCAGTCATTTGCATCATCATTCCAATACCAACAGTTACCATTCCAAACCATAAGTATCGGTATCCTTTGAAATGAAGTGGTTTAATTGTTTTAGATAAAAAATTCAACATGATTGAACATTAGACTAGTTAGTTATTAAATAATAGTAAATTTCGAACATTAAATAGAATTTTATTTCTGAAAACCATATAATTAAAACAATATTTAAACGGAGATTTTTTTGGATAAAAACACAAATACATTTTTACCACAAACTGAAATTGCTGTTATATTTGATTTTGATATAACTTTAACACCTAAGTATATGCAATCAATAATATTTGACAAATTCAAGATTGATGAAGGGAATTTTTGGTCAGAAACAGAAAAATTAAAATTATTAGGATATGATAATGAGCATGCTTATATAAAAAATTTAATTAATTACATAAGAAACAATAAGATAAGCAAATTATCTAATAAAGACCTTCTAATAATGGGATCTGAACTTTCATTTCATAAAGGATTCCCAGATATAATGGATGACTTAAAAGAGATACCAAGAATCAAAAACAATAATCAACTCAACCCAAATGTATGTTTTTATATCATAAGCTCAGGATTTGAAGAAATGATAAAAGGATCTCAAGTGTATCCTAAATTAAAAAAACTTTGGGGGTGTACATTTGATGAAAATGAAAAAGGGAATATTGATTTCCCTAAGGAAACCATATCATCAACCACGAAAACACAAAAATTGTTTTTAATTAACAAAGGATTATTAAGTAATGTAGACAGTCTAAGAGTTAATGATTTCATGCCATATGAATCACGACCAGTTCCATTCAAAAACATGATATACATAGGTGATGGACCAACTGATGTTCCTTGCTTTTCATTAGTAATGCAAAATGGCGGGAAAGCCCTTGCGGTTTATGAGCCAGAAGATAAAAAAGCTTTCGATGAATGTTATAGGCTAGTTGTTGAATCTAAAAGAGCAGATGTGATGTGCCCTGCTGATTATTCCATTGGAAGCCAATTACATTTAGCTTTATCTAAAATGATAGAAAACATATCTGAAAACATTAGTAATGATATAGAGTTCGCTAAAACACAAGGACTTATAGAAAGTCCTAAACATCTGAATTAATTACACTTATTATTCTTACAAGAAGCCACTTTTAATGCGCCTTGTTTGGAATCATAATAAGATATATAAATTCTACCATTTTCATCTGATGTCATAGATGCATAAGTACCTAAATCGCCAACCTTATCAATATATATTATTTCTTTTTGTTCACAAAGTTTATCATCACAATTTACAATCCCTAAAAAACTAGAAGTCATATCATAAAATGTAATCAAAATGTTACCAATATTATTTGAGGTGATAGAATTCCAACTATAAAATAGTCCAGGTAAATTTCGAGCTTCAACAAGTTTGATAATTAATTTATTTTTCTCACAATCACTATCTTTACAAATTGCTAATTTTAAATAATTACTATTAAAATCGTAATAACTAATGTACAAATCATTTTCAAGATTTTGATAGATAGAAATATCTCCACCTTCTGATGAAACATCATCAATATCATAATTAATATATTTCTCACAAATAATATCTTCACACTTAATCAATTTTACTTTTTGATTTGTTCTATCTTGATACGCAATAATAGGTAAATCAGATGTAGCGTCTAAAATCAGATCAGTATATTCTCCAACCATACCCTCGGAAATAATAGGTTTACTAACAAATGTTGTACAATCAGAATCATCACACACTGCTAATTTCAGATCGTTTTTACTAGCATCGAAATAAGATACTACAGGTCTCTCATCTTTTGTGATCTGCAAAGAGTTATATTCACCAACATAACCTCCCTTACCTTCTCCTGTATCAATAACATTTATTTCAGCTCTCCCGCATTTAGAATCCAAACATCTTATAATTCTTAAATCACCTTTCTTTTTATCTATGTAGCTTATATATAAATTTCCACTCTTTGAATTTGCAATATCAGTATAATATCCAAAATCCCCCGCCCAATCTAATAAGTGTATTTTTGCTTTGGAGCAATCAATATCTTGGCAATAAGCTAATTTCAAATCTCCAGCATTTAAATGATGATAGCTAATTACAGGGAAGCCTTCTCTACTAGTTGTTATAGAATTTGAGTATCCTACCAATCCGTCTCTATCAAGTTCGGATATATATATGTTATTATTTGATGATTTATTAGAGCTAAATATTTGTCCTTCAATTCCATCGTATTTATTATCACTTCTTATCTCGGTTTCTAATTCACCCACAATACCCTTGTGACCAAATTCGCCTTTGGAAGGGGCTTCTCGACCTCCTTCTGAAAAATATTTGAAATCAACATTGTATAGAAGAATCAAAACAAGGCTTATCGAAATAATCCAATATGCGAAAAAAGAGCTTTTGAAAATATTTTTACAAATTTTCAGAAAATTATGTATAAGATTTTTCATGAATAGAGTTAAAATGATATGCGGATAAATTAGTTAATATATTATATAACAACAAAGACAAATTTGTACTTTATATGCCAATATTTCATCTATTAAAACAAAAAGATTTTCGATTGTTTATAACTGCAAGTTCTATAAATGAATTAGCATTCATGGCGAGGCTTACTGCTATTGGATGGCTTTCGTATGAAATAAGTGATTCTGCATTATTTGTAGGGGTTGTAGCAACTTCATCTGGAATATCAATGTCTTTGTTATCTGTTTTCGGTGGTGTCTTAGCAGATAAAATTTCAAAACCAAAGTTGATTTTTGTAAGTAAATTGGGTGAAAGTATAATTTTATTATTAACTGGAATTCTTATCCAGTTTGATCAATTAACACAATTAATCTTAATAATTTTAATGTTTTTTAACGGTATGATGGCAGCTTTATATATACCAAGTAGAATGGGATTCATCAAAGAACTTGTAGGTCAAAAATTACTACTATCAGCAAATGCTGTAGACTTTGGATTCATGACATTAGTTGGTGCATTCACTCCAGCTTTAGCTGGGTTAATGATAGAAAAAATTTCAATTGAATTCACATTGTACTTAGCATTCATAGCCTATTCGATTCATAATATATTAATACTTTCTTTGAGAAATAAAGGAATGATTTATAAAAGTAAGCAAGAGTTAAATATATTCCAATCATACAAATTTATTCTAAGATTAAATATAGTTAAATATTTACTGATAACTATGCTTTCAGTAGCAATACTTGTTTGGGGTTTGGAAACACTTTCCCCTGTTATAGCAAAAGATATATTTAATTTGGGGCCTATGGGATTTGGAGTGTTATTATCTATAGGAAGCTTAGGTGCAACTATAGCTAGTTTCTCTATAGCAAGTTTTAATAATATAAATATAAATAAGCTTTTAGCATTTAGTTTGATAGGAATTGGAATTACTTTAATTGTTTTTTCATTCACTGAAAATTATTTAACTGGAATGTTACTATTTGGAGTTTTGTTTGCATTTGGAGCATCATCAGAAAATGCTGTCACAACTCTAGTTCAAAATTCTGTGCCAGATGGTATGAGAGGTAAAGTGATTTCATTGCAAACTGTAACGTGGGGATTTTCAGCTCTATCAGGATTGGTTGGAGGATATTTATCAGAAATATATAGTATTCAATTAGTTATTTTAATTTTTGGGATATTGATCTTATTAATATCTCCTATTGCTAAACCGATTGCCACTAATAGTAAAAGAATGAAAATAATGTAATAATACATAAATCATATAAGAGGTGAAAAATGAATGAATTAATAAAAATGTCAGCTACTGAAATTAGAAACAAACTTCTAAATAAAGAAGTTAAACCATCAGAACTTGTTGAAATAAGTATCGAGAGAATAAAAGAAGTTGATCCAACAATTAATGCTATGCCAACGATTTGCTACGACAGAGCAATGGCCCATGCAAAGAAAATCGAAAATAATACTACTTCAAATGACAAAAATTATTTAGGTGGTATTCCTATTTCAATTAAAGATCTTGTACCTGTCGAAGGCGTAAGAACAACTTGGGGGTCACCAATATTTAAAGATCATATACCTCAAAAATCTGACTTTTTAGTAGAAAGATTAGAAAGAAATGGTGGGATAGTTGTGGGAAAATCAAACACTCCTGAATTTGGAGCCGGCGCAAATACTTTCAATGAAGTATTTGGACCTTCATTAAGTCCTTGGAATACGAAGAAAACTGTTGGAGGATCTTCTGGGGGTGCAGCTTCGTCTTTACTAAGTGGAGAAGTTTGGTTAGCCTCAGGAAGTGATACTGGTGGGAGTTTAAGAATTCCTGGAAGTTTTTGTTCCGTTGTAGGCTTTCGCCCATCTCCGGGAACTGTACCAACTGGACCAGGAAACTCTCCTTTTGATTCATTATCTGTATCTGGACCAATGGCAAGAAACGTTGAAGATACTGCTTTGATGTTAAATGCAATGTCAGGATATTATGAATTTGATCCTTTTAGTCAAAAATCAACACCTAATTATATGAATGCAGTCAAAGAAGCTAAAATACCAAAAAAAATAGCATATTCATTCGATTTAGGAGGAGAACCTTTAGACCCTAGAGTGAGAGCGAGTTTTGAAAAAGGGCTTAAAGTATTTGAATCAATGGGGTCCGAGCTTGTTGAAGATTGTATTGATTTTAGTAATGCACACTATTTAATAAGAGTACTAAGATCTCTAAAGTTTGCTGCTCAAGCTGAAAGATTAAAAACAAATAGAGAAAATCTTAAACCTGAAATAATATGGAATATTGAAACAGGGCTTAAATTAACTGGAGAGGAAATAGCAAACGCTGAATTAATTAGAGCAAAACTTTTCAACGATACTGCTGAATTTTTTAATAAATACGATATGTTTGTATGTCCTACCGTAATGGTACCACCGTTTGACGTTGATATAAGATACCTCGATGAAGTAGAAGGTGTGAAATTTGATGATTATATTACTTGGTTATATTACACTCACTCAATTACTTTAACATCTTCACCTTGTGTGTCTTTACCTTGCAGTTTTACAGATGATGGACTTCCAATTGGGATTCAATTAGTAACTGAATGTAACAATGAGTATGATTTGTTATCTTTTAGTAAATCTTTCGAAGATTACAACACTAATGCATTGGTAACGCCTATCGATCCAATAATTAAATAATTAGATCTCTCTGTATAGGACGAGTAATACATGTAGGACCTCCTGATCCTTTATAACATATTTCACTAGCATCTATTTCTAGAGTTTCTATGCCTGATTTTTCTATTATAGATCTAGTTTTAGGATTACCTTTAACAATTAAACATTTGTCTTCAGATAAAGGAAGAACGTTACACGCTAATGTTTCATATTCAGATTCTTCTATATGTATAAAATTTATATCAATTGATCTCAAAAAATTTAAAAAAGATATTGGAATTAATTTTTCATAAATCAAAAATAATTTATCTTTTAAAGGGCTTATTAATGACATTAAGTGCAACACATCGGTTGGCCCACTCCAATGAGGCAAATCAACTTTTATTAATGTGATACTAATTTTAGAAAGGATATTTTCTAATTGATTGATTCCTTCTCTATTAGTTCTATATGTCAATCCTACTGCAACAGTTGATTTGTTTATCCATATCACATCTCCCCCTTCCATGGTGCCGTTGTTTTTTATTTTACCTAAAATTGGAATATTATTATTAATTAAATATTCCTCGATCATGTCAGTTTCTTTTTTACGAAATTGTTTACCCATGTTTCCAATTATTGCTCCATCAGGAGTCATAAACATAGGATCATGAGTATAAATAGAGTCCAAAAATGTTTCCTTATCAGAAGGTAAGAAATTCATGCTTACATTATTGTCATCTAATATATTTAGTAATTTATCATATTGTTTTAATGCGATTTTATAATCCGGTTTAGCAATAAAATTTAATTCTTCCCATTGTCCATCAATATTTGACTGAGATTTAAACGCATCTTTAGGATGTTTTAATATAACATTTTTTAATTTCTTAACATTGGAATTCAATCCATATTTATTTTTCAACATAACCATAATCTAAGTATTTGTAATTATTGTACAACGATAATTGAATTTCTTGCATGTATTCACCATTGGCAGTTTTTGAACTTAAAGGAATATTTAAAACATCATACTCATGTTCAAAATTTTCCATAAAACTTTCGTGCAATATTCTACCTTCAATATGGTTTGGAATATCTAGGTTTAAAAATTTCAAAATAGTTGGCAAGATATCTGTATTACCCGATGGAATTTGTGTTTTGTTACCCTCGTTAATTCCAGGTCCTCCAATAATTAAGGAATTATTAATTTCTTGTGGACTTATAGATCCATGATTACCATTTCCTTCAATCAAATTTGTAGAAAACATTTCTCCCTTTATATTTTTAGATTCATTTAATTTATTCCAATTCATAGATACAAATAATTCAGGATTTCTGATACCCGAATTAAAAAATAAATCATAATTATGAATTCCTTTAAAATTCACTTTATTATTGCCTGCAATTATTGGGCCTGTCCATGGTTTTGAAATAATTTCATTTAATATTACAGGGTCAAAATCTTGATCTTCTCTAGTGTAAACATTAAAAGATCCTCCATTTTCAGCAAATAAATATCCAGGGAAATCTTCACTTAATTCTTTAGTAATATCAATCGTACTTTTAATTTTAGAATATCCATGATCAGAAATTAAAATTATATATGGATCATAGTCATTTGATGAAATAAAGTCCAAAATTTTAGAAAATAAATTATCTATAAAATTAAGTGCTGAAATACTTTCCGTAGAATCTATTCCAAAATTATGTTGACTCTTGTCAGGTTCATCAAACCAAATAATACTTATATCAGGGATATTTGATGGTTCAAGTTTTTCTAAGATTGAAATCATATAATTATTAGAATCGAAATCAGGGATTTGTTGATCTGGCCAATCATTAAACATACCAGTTTTGTTTGGTATTTCTCGATGAAAAGTCATATTTTCATCTGTTAATATTCCAGTATTTTGAATAATCGCATTACCACTAGTTCCAGAATTAAGTACCATTAATTTCATGTTATTATTTATGGCAATATCAGAAAGTGTGGGAGTCAATAAAATTTTATTACCTGATTCCTGAATTTCTTTCATTTCTTTATACATTACAGGCAAAATAAGATTTGGGTTGTAATCTCTAAAAACCATATTATTACCTAATATACCATGTGTACCGGGGTTTACTCCTGTTACAATTGTAGAAACATTAGTCCTTGTCACAGTTGGGAAAGATGAGTGATGATTTTCAAAACTAAATGATCGTTTTTTAAATTTATGTAAGTTTGGCATTTGGATTTGATCTATTTGGCTCATTTGCAAGCCATCCATCCCTACTATTAATATTTTTTTCATAATTAAAATATATATTTTTTTATATTATTTATAATGTAAGATAATTCTAGAATTTATAAATATAAAACTTTTCATGTTACAGTATAAACCCATATCTATTATTTTAATAAATATTTGCCTGGCAAGTTTGGGAATTATAACAACTTTTTATGAGTCAAACATTCCTATTTCCGTACTGCCAATAATATATGGTATAGCAATATTTGGTGCAGCATTACTAATTTCATGGAGTGCAGAATCAAGTGAAAAAGATATCTCTGGATCATTTGTAATTGCACTTATAGCTTTAATTGCTGTATTACCAGAATATTCTATTGAATCGATATTAGCATATACAGCAGGTAAATCATTTAAAAACAATAATTTTGTTTATACGGATAGGGTTGGTTATGTATCAGCAAATGTAACTGGAGCCAACAGATTATTATCAGGTCTTGGATGGCCTTTAATAATGTTAATTAATATATATAGAAATCAAAAAACAACAAATGTCATTAAAGATAATAACCTTGAAATCATTATCATATCTATAGGTTTATCATCTATGATTTTGAATTCGATTTTATCATTCCAATCATTATTTATATCAGCCATATTAATTGTTTGTTATATTTTTTATCTTTATATTACTTCGAAAAAAGAATCTCACGACTCTGAATTTGTAGGTATAAGTAAATATTTAACTGAATTGAAAAAATCTACAAGAATATCGATCAATTTACTTTTAATTGCCTTTTCAGCATTATCAATATTTATGGTTTCACACCCATTTGTAGAATCTTTAATTCATATAGGAGAAAAGTTAGGGATTGATGAATATTATTTAATACAATGGCTAGCTCCGCTAGCTTCTGAGAGCCCTGAGATATTAATTGCTGGATTATTTGCATTTAGAAATAAACCCCTAGAATCAATAGCAATCATTCTTTCATCTCAAGCAAATCAAATGTCGTTATTAATTGGTAGTATGGGAGGAATATTTGCATTTGCTACAAACAAATTTGTAAGTTTTCCTATTAATCATACCCAAGGAGTAGAATTTTTATTAACATCTGCATTTGCATTACTCCAAATTGCAATAATCGCCAGGGGTAACTTCAATAAAAAGATAATATTGAGTATGATTTTATTATTTTTAACACAATTAATTTTTACCAATACTGATTTCAAACTATATCTTTCAATATTGTTGCTTTGTATCTCGGTCTCATTAATTGCAAATACTTTTATCAAAAAATATTTCAAATCTGTAAACCTAAATAAATAAAATTTAATGATTTCACCTCACACTCATTCCAATTTAATTAAATGGCTCGAAGATTCAATAGTAAATCACAAATTACCTTTTGCTAAAATAAATATTTCTCAAAATAACAAGACGTTGTTTTCAGAAATGAAAGGAAATACTTTAAATGAATATAATGATAATAGTTTATATAGAATACACTCGTTAACAAAACCAATTACATCTTTAGTTACATTAATGGTTCTTTATAAGTTTGATATAGATGTAAATGAACCCATAAAAAATTTTATAACTAACTTCTCGAGTCAGAAAGTTTTAATAAATGGTGATCTTGAACCGAGCAAAAATGATATAACTTTTAAACATTTATTAACACATACATCAGGAATAACATATGGCTTCAAAAAATCCAATCAAAGCATATTAAGAGGAAATACTGAAGCTGATGAGGAATATAGAAAGATTGAAATTCTAAATCAAATCCAAAACCCAAATATGACATCTGATGAATTCATAAATGTTATTTCAACATTGCCTCTTGCATATCATCCAGGAACAAGATGGAATTACGGTATGTCTTCAGATGTACTTGGAGTACTCTTAGAAAAAATATGTAACAAACCTCTAAATATTATTTTTAAAGAAGAATTGTTTGATCTTTTAGGTATGAATGACACACATTTTCCTCACAAAGGGTTAAATAATTTATTTCCTACATTCAAATTAACCATTCCCACAGGTTTTAAAATTATTAAAGATTCAAATATTATTAAATATGAGAACAAATTCAAATCTGGAGGTGGTGGATTAATTTCCACTCCTGAGGATTACCATAAGTTTTGTAATTTCATACTTAATCCAAACATGACTATATTAAATACAAAACTTATAGATATGATAAAAACAAATCAAATAGGTACAGATTTAAGCTATTTATCTGACGGATTAAATTTTTATGATTTCACTTACGCTGGTCCAGGAATAGGTTTTACTGCAGGATTTTCGATTATTGAAAATACAAAATCAATAGCATTTAAATCTCCGGAAAAAATCCTTAGTTGGGCAGGATCATCAAATACAATAATGTGGATAGATCAAAAAAACAACTTTGTATTTACTATGTTTTCACAATTAATACCATTTGGATATCGTAGTTATAAAAAAGAATTGATGGATTTAATATATTCAGACAACAATCTTCTTTAAATTGACAACAGGGATAATTCGACCAGAAAGGTTTTGGTATTCGTTATATTTAGGATATATTTTCAATATTTCAGTCCAATAATAATCTCTCAATTCATTTTCAATTATTGAATAATTACATTCATATATTTTACCGTTTATATTAATATGTACTGTCTTTTGTGAAATTAAATTTTGGTACCAATTAGGATCTTTGGGATTACCACCATTTGATGCAACAATTAATAAACAATCATCAATTTTAAAATACACTAATGGTGCATATCTTTTTTTGTTAGATTTTCGTCCAATCGTAATCAAAACTAAAATTGGTATTCCTATCAATTCATTTAAATATTTATTTTTGAAGTTTTTAAGGATGAATAAATGAAGTTTAGAAAAGTATCTAATTAAATTGTATCTTCCGGTAAAAATATCAGCTATTTTAAACAATTAAAATCCTAAAACGAAATTACTATTTTACCAAAAAAATTTCTACTTTCTATAATCTGATGTGCTCTAGAAATATCCTTCAATGGAATAATTTCGTGGATAATTGGATTTATAATTCCATTATTAACTGCATTTACAAGAGATTCAATATCATCTTTGGTCCAACTATTCGAACCTAATATTTGTAATTCTTTTCTCCAAATAAATCTTATATCAGTTTTTGGATCAAATCCTGCAGTTGCTCCACAAGTTAATATCCTTCCATTTGTCTTCATGCATTTTAGAGTTTTTACCCATGAATCTCCACCTGTATAATTTACAGCAACATCAACTCCATCTCCTGTCATGGCTCTAACAGTTCTATGAAAATCAGGTTCTGTAGAATAATTTATGACCACATCAGCACCTAATTCAATTAATTTTTGTTCTTTTACACTAGAACTAGTTCCTGCGATTACAAAACAATCAAACATTCTAGCAATTTGTACACATGCATTCCCTACTCCTCCAGAAGCTCCTAAGACTAAAATCTGTTCACCTGGTTTTATTCTGCCGTTTGTTATTAACATCCTCCATGCAGCGCCATATGCAATAGGAAGGCAAGCAGCTTTGTAGTAGTCCATATTCTCATGTAATTTTACAAGCCTAGAAGGGTCAACGGATATTTTTTCACAAAGAACTCCGTCAGTGTCTTCGCCCATAATTCCAATCCTACCATTAGGTAATTCAACATTGGGATCAATCAACACTTTTTCCCCTATCCATTCAGAAGATACATTTTTACCAACTTCAATAACTTTACCACTTGCATCACCTCCAGGTATTATTGGAAGTTTAATAGGATGACCAGGCATTCCTTTTCTTACAAATATATCAAGATGATTTATGCTGCAAGCTTTAATTTCAACAACAACTTCATTATCTTTGCAAATAGGATCAGGTAAATTTTTAATCAATAAAGAATTTACATCTCCGTGTTTTTCTAATACAACAGCTTTCATAGTTAATTTGAATATTAATATTAAATAATTTAAATATATAATAATTAGAATACAATAAAACAAATTGAAAAAAAATATTATTATTATGATCAAGAGTAAATCGACAAATTTAACATTAATTTTGATAAGCAGTTATCTTGCTCTTCAGATATTTTCAGATATTGGCTCTCTTAAGATAATCAAGGTATTATCTTTCAGTATAGATGGGGGTACTTTTTTATATCCATTTACATTTACGGTAAGAGATTTAATACATCGACTTACAAATAAACGAACATCGCAATTAGTAATTATTCAATCAGCATTTTTAAATTTGATTATGGCTTTTTTCTTTTTTATTATAGGAATATTACCTGCAGATTTAGATGTTGGAAATCAGACAGAATTTTCTATAGTTTTAAGTCCGATTTGGAGGTTAGTAGCAGCATCTATTACAGCCGAATTATTTTCTGAATTTTTAGATACTGAAATTTATTCATTTTGGGTAAGAAAATTTAAAGAAAAGTTATTATGGGGACGAATTTTAGTTAGCAATTCATTTGCTTTAATTCTAGATAGCATACTATTTTGTGTAATAGCATTTTATGGAGATGTTCCTTCAAATGTATTGATATCAATTATATTTAGTAACATCTTAATAAAAGAATTAATTACTATTCTTTCAATTCCTAGTATTTATTTAATAAAAAATATCAAATAAATTAGTTTAAAATTGTTTTCAATTTATCCAAAGGTAATTCATATACCTTATTACCATTAATTCCAGACATTGTGTTAGCTGCAAATAATGAATTAATGATTGATTCCTCAGTACTCTCAACGACAGATTCTAACAAAGGATCAATCATGTCATTACTTATCATTTCAATTGTCGTATTTTCTTTTCTATCAAAAGCATTAATATTAGCAGTAGAAAAAGCTAGAAATATATCTCCAGAACCATTGGCTCCTATCCCTCCCACATTCCCAATCCCCAAACCGGGCCTTCTTGCTAATCTTCTAAGTTGATTAGGTAATAATGGAGCATTAGTTGCAACTATAACGATAATTGACCCATTTCCAGGTATATAATCATTTTGAATTTCAGGAAGATTGTCAGACAATTGTTTTCCAATGTTAATTCCATTAATAGATAATCGTCTACGTAATCCGTAATTAGCTTGAACTAAAGTACCAATACTATAAGAATTACCATTGATATTTACAGTTCTAGATGAAGTGCCAATACCACCTTTAAATTGATGGCATATCATTCCGGTGCCACCACCAATACTACCCTCTTGAACAGGAAATTGTTTAGAATTATTTATCGCTTCAAATACATGTTCTTCAGTTATATGATGCCCATTAATATCATTAAGCACACCATCATAAGTTTCAGCAATCACAGGTAGACTAAATCTTGGGATATTAGAATTTGGGGAATTTTTCATAATCCATTTTATCAATGAATCTCTTACTACACCCACACTGTGTGTGTTAGTGATTCCTATAGGAGTTTCTAAAAAGCCAGATTCTTCAACCCAAGTTGTACCAGTCATTTCACCATTGCCATTAAGTACATCATGGGATGCAAAAACAGGTATATGAGAATTTGATTTGCCACGAGGAAAAATCATTGTAACACCAGTTCTAATGGGGCCTTTACCAACTATCAATTTGTTGTGGCCTTTAATAATAGTAGAATGACCTACCTCAACATCATCAACATCGGTAATTGAGTTATATTTTCCAGTGGTTCCGTTAAAAGTTATTAAATCACGTGCTCTCATAATTCTACCTTTAAATCAAATTCATAGCTTAGAATTAATTATATAGGTTAAGAAATATAAATACAGGTAGTTAGGATTTAATTTCAATTTCTATGAATTCCATTGATGATGAACCTTCGTATATAACTTCGTGGATAACGCCTTTTTTCCGATGATAAGGTTCGTGGATAACCATGTCTGAAATAGTAGTTTCATTATTAGAAACAATTTTTAATTGGCCAGATTTACTAGGAACAACGACATAGTCGAAATTATGTTTATGAATACCTGTGCTTTGGTTTGGTTGAAAAATCCATTTCATAATTCTAACATCATTATTATCAATCAGTAGTTCTGAAGTTGCGCTTTGTGTCATATTATTCTCACTTAAAAAAAATTTGTAAAAATTCAGTTGTAGTATAGTTATCTAAAGTTTTTATATAATGAATAAAAATTTCATGTGGTAATTTGAATATTATTGATATCAATAATAATTTTATAATAGTTTTTCGTGTAATTATATAATTGAAAAAATATTTATGCCCTGATATTAGAACAAACCAAAATTCAAAAACATTTGGAAATAAAACTAGAATATATCTTTCGTTAAATAGAAAAAATAATATTAATCCAATAATTCTAAATAAGAATAAATAAATAGAAATAAATTTCTCGTATGAATTCCAACGTAAAGATACAATAAAGAATAAAGTCATATAAAATATATCGGCAAATTTATCTAATTTCTGATAGTCAGACACTCCTCCTAATTGGATGAAATTCATTATAAAAAGGTCAGACAAATCAATTAAAATTGCAAATATACTTCCTAAAAAGGGAAAGAAAAGAACAGGTAATGAACCAAAGGTACGTATAAATAAAATAAGTATTTCTTCATTAGTTAAAAAATTCATTGAAATGCAATAATTTTAAATTAAAATCCTTCTTTTGATGTAGGTAATCGCTCACATTGTTGATGGAGATTTTCTAACAATTCATTTATTTCAGGGTCATCTATTTTTCCTGAGTCAATTTGAGGTTTTAATATTAAATATTTATCATACGAAATATTTTTCTTCCAATTATCCACATAACATTTACAGTAACCATATCTATAAGTTTTCAAGCATAAGCTATACATTTCACTTGTTGCTTGTTCTGGATATGAGTCATTATTCACACCAGACGAACATGAAATGGTTACAAAAAATATGATTATTATTAAGTTTATTTTCTTAATTGTCATCTGCAATTCCTAAATAATTAATTATCGAAGTGATATAAATCCTAATACTTTCTTTAATTTCAAAGATATCTATATATTCATCAATTTGATGAGGGGCAGTAACAGATCCTGGTCCACAAACAACTACTGGAATTTTTAATTCGTCAGATATTATAGTACCATCTGTAGAGCCTGGAACTCCGGCAAAAATAGCTGGTTTACCAGAAACATATTCATATGCATTTTTCATTATTTGCACTATATCAGTATTTTTATCTACCTTTACTGGGGGTCTAGAGTCTATGAATTCGTAATTTATTTCTATGTTAAATTTGTCGATTACATCTTTAATAATAAGATCAAGTGATTTTTCAAAATCATTTACATCTAGTTCAGGTATTAATCGTACATCAAGTACCATTTCAGAATCTCCAGGCATAACGTTGTTTTGTGGAACGCCATTTTGAATAGAAGGAGATTGTATTATTGTTGGAGTTATAGATGGTGTGCCTAAATATTTCGAATTAAATTCTTTGTATTTGTCATTTAGTTTTTCTAATTCTATAAGAATATTTGCCATCGGATAAGAAGAGTTTTGACCTGCATATGGCATAGCACCATGAGACATTGCGCCTTTTATTTTTATTTTCACCCAGGCTACACCTTTTTGCTCAATACAAATCCTATTCTCTTCAGGTTCGCAAACAATAACAGAAGTTAAATTTTTTGCATATTTGGTTTTAATAAAATTTTTCACTCCAATCATTTCTCCTTCTTCATCACATAATGCAGCACATAATAGATTCCCATTCAGTTTCAAATTTGATTCTTTAACTAAATACATTGCATATAAAGCACACATCAAGCCGGATTTCATATCATTTACACCACGGCCTATGATTCTGTCATCAATAATGGTTGGAGAAAAAGGATCGGATGACCATAATGATGTATCACCTTCTGTAACAACATCTGTATGTCCTTCTAATAATAAGGTTTTAGAATTTTTATTATTTAAGGAGCCAGGTAATTCAATTATTACATTTGGTCTCATTTCATTAACCAAATATAAATCATGTTTCAATCCAAAAATCTCAGCTTGATTTTCAAACCATTGAGCAGCTTTTAATTCATTGAACCCATTTTCCGGATCCCATACACTTTTAATACTTGAAAAATCACAAATCAAGTCAATTAAGTAGCCATCATCAATTGTGTCAAATATAGAATTTATTTGCTTACTATATTTCATATTTACATACTTTTTTTCTTCGCTAACGCACTAATTGCCTCATATATACATCTGTGTGCAGCTTGCGCTGTTATATCTCCGGGTTGATCATAAATCGGGGAAACTTCAACGACATCCATTCCTACCATTCCTTTATTCAATACTATTTTTCTTATAGCACGGATTAATTCCAAAGAAGAAATACCTCCAGGTTCAGGAGTTCCTGTTCCTGGGGCGTAAGCTGGATCCATAACGTCTACATCTACAGAAACATATAATAGGTCTGGTCCATCTAATGCTTCACTTACAGCCATCTCGAGAACTTTATCAAATCCTTTTTCTTCAATTTCAGTCATTAAATGCCATCTGATTTCTTGTTTTTTCATCCATTCTAAATCTACAGGTCCAGGCCAAGGGCCTCTTAATCCAATTTGAATAAAATTTTTCCCTGGAATTGCTCCACTATCTATCAATCTTCTCATTGGACTTCCATGCCCTATTAACACATCTCCATAAGAACTATCTCTGGTATCTGCATGAGCATCAAAATGAACCATTCCAACTTTACCGTATCCATATTTCTTGGCAACAGCGGTAGCGCTAGGCCAAGTTATAGAATGATCTCCTCCTAAAACAATTGGGATAGCTCCTGCATCTAAAGCTTCAGTAACTTTATTTTCAACAGCTTCGTGAGATTTTTCCAAAGACATAGGGGGGCAATTTGCATCTCCAAAATCAACAACATTCAATTCGTTGAGAGGAAAAACTTCAAGATTTAAATGATATAAATTTGCTGCTTTACCAGGTTTTGGCCAATAATCAGCTTGCCTTATTGCTCTAGGGCCAAATCTAGCACCGGGTCTGTTACCAACACCCATATCAACGGGTGCACCTATAATAGCTATATCAGGTTTCATAGATTTCAGTTCTTTGGCATCAACTGCAAATGGGGATCCTAGATATGTAGGCATTCCTATATAACTAGGATGTAATTCGTCTCCATGTAAATCTGGCATTATTGTTCTCCTTGGTTAATTTTTTGAGCAAAATCTTTAATATTAAATTCTAATAAATCTCTTGCTGATCTATACCTCGGCAAATGGGCATCATTGTTCTTATCATCAATATAAGGGTCAGGGATACTCCAATGAATATGATTATTTCCTTTTAATTCTACCGGACAAGCTTCTTTAGCATTATCGCATACTGTAATTACGTATTCATGTTTAATATGAATATATTCTTCAACATGATTAGATTTATAAAATGATATATCTATACCATTTTCATTCATTACTTTTACTGCTAGAGGATTAACTTTGGAAGGTTTAAATCCAGCACTAAGGATGAGAAAATCTTTTTTAATATATTTTCTCATAAAACCTTCAGCCATTTGTGATCGGCAAGTATTTCCTGTACAAATAAATAATATTGTGTTTTTATCTTTCATTAAAATTTATATATAATACTAATTATTAAATTATAACAATAATTATGAATATAGTAATAACAGGTGCCAATAGAGGTATTGGGCTAGAATTAGCAAAAGAGTATAAAAATTTAAATTATAATGTCATTGGAACGTCTAGAAATCCATTATCCTCAACGACTTTACAAGAAGAAATAGGATTGGAAAACATTTTACCATTAGATATATCTAACGAAGAATCAATAGATAGTTTCTGTACAGAAATAAAAATCAAAACCAATTCAAAAATAGATATACTAATAAATAATGCTGGAGCAAGAGGAGAGAGAGGATTAATTGAAATACCTAAACAAAGTGTGATGATGGATACAATTAATACAAATGCTATAGGCCCTACAATATTACTTAAAACTTTAAAATCTTGTCTCACAAACGCAAAAATTGCAATCATTACATCCGGTATGGGTTCGATTTTAAAAACAATGCCAGGAGATCTGTCATACAGAATAAGTAAAGCAGCGATTAATATGGCTGGTCGAAATTTACATATGGAATTCAAAAGACAAAATTCAATAATTCTTTTAGTTCACCCTGGTTGGGTTCAAACAGATATGGGAGGAGAAAATGCTGATATTACTGTAGAACAATCTGCAAAAGGAATAATTGAAGTTATATCTCATGCTTCCAAGGATAATTCCGGTTCTTTTGTTGATTATAAAGGGGAAACTATACCTTGGTAAATTTTTACTATCAACTCTTTTTTAAAAACTCAGCAATTAGAGCTCTCAAATCATCTCCATGTTCGTACGTATCATCCCTATCCCAATGATCATCTGTTGCATGGCATCCTGCAATAGTAAAACCTGCGTCTAAAATAGGTTTGATAAAAAATGTTTTCTAGATTCATCTAACTAGTCTGATTCACAATTTTTCATATATACATCGTTACCATGGAAATATAAAACTAAAGGAATTTCATCTTTAATATCATTAGGGAAAATCACATATCCTCATTCATTTTCTAATTCTAAAAATAGTTTTTTATATATCTAGCATATATGACCATATCTATGTTATAAATAGTGACATGTAGAATTTACCATGAGCAAATTAAAGGTGATAAGTATGAATAGTAAAATATATGAAAAAGTTCTTAATGAAAAAAGTCAAAGCCTAAAGCTTCTAGAAAACATTGTAAACTTTGAATCATTCTCTGGATCTAAAGAATCTGTAGATAAATTAAGCGATTACCTATCAAAAGTATGTGAATCTTTAGGAGGTTCAAATACTTTTCATAAACAAGAATCTTTTGGCAACAATTTAACTTCCGAATTTTATTCGGGGGATAAAACAACTTTGATTTTATGCCATATGGATACTGTTTGGCCAATAGGTACTCTTAAACAAAGACCCTTTACAGTCGAAGGAAATATAGCAAAAGGACCAGGAATATTTGACATGAAGGTGGGGATAACTATTACATTAGAAGCTATCCGAATACTAAATGAATTAGGAGTGAAACCTCAAAATAAAATCAAAATATTATTCAATTCTGATGAAGAATTAGGTAGTGAGAATTCTATGGATTTAATAAAAGAAGAAGCTTTAAAAAGCCATGTTACTTTTTGCCTTGAATCTAGTTTCAAAGGAATGATAAAAACTGCTCGGAAAGGCGTTGGGATGTATCATTTATCAATCGGAGGGAAAGCCGCACACGCAGGAAGTGAACCAGAGAATGGAATCAGTGCTAATGTTGAACTTGCACATCAAATATTAAAATTAAATTCATTCAATGATTCTAAAACTGGTACAACTGTCAATATAGGAAGAGCAGAAGGAGGGGTAGTGCGAAATCAAGTGCCTGCTAATGCCGAAGCTCTAATAGACTTAAGAGTTGTCACTAACAAAGATGCTAATGATTTAGATAATAAAATAAAATCATTAGAATCTGTCGTTGGGGGAAGTAGTTTGGAAATTACAGGTGGTATGAATCGACCTCCAATGGAAAGGACAGAAAAAATCGTGAAATTATATCAATGGGCCAAAAATAATGTTAGTGATATGGACGTTACATTTAAGGAAACCGGATTCCCTGTTGGGGGAGGTTCTGACGGGAATTTTGCAGCGTCAACTGGAACACCTGTTTTAGATGGGTTAGGTGGTGTTGGTGATGGAGCTCATGCTGAACATGAATATATTGAAATAGATAAATTTCATGAGAAAGTTGCTATATTAGCTAGCCTGATTTCTAATATTCACGAATTTGAAGTCTGATTTGAAATTCCCCATATAATCAAAAATCTTAGTATTTCATCACCTTTATTTTCTATAGAGTGAGAAATATTAGGCGGAATCATTATAGAGTCATCTTTATATAGTAATAATTTGTCATTAGAAATACTAATCTCAGCACATCCTTCAAGAATATAATATATTTCTTCCAAAGGTCTATCATTATCATGTATGTGGTCACCTTCAGAGACTCCAGGTTTTAAAATCCATTCCTAAATATCAACATCTAAATTAGAAAATTCTCTAAATATAGATCTTCTAGATATTAAACCATTACCTGAATGTATATTTTCTTCACGATTATTTAAATGAGTATATTTTTGTAAATAATACATTTATTTCATTTGAACTATTAAATAAAATAGTCAGAATAGGCCCAACAATAAGCAATATCCCTATTCTCCGAGCGGACCAATCTCCTTTTAATTTTATCTGACATACCAACCTCCTAAAATGACTGATGACAAATAATTTATTAATCATAAAATGGCAATAATAATTTACAATTTTCGGAGTGAATATACCATTTTTTGTGGTTCTTATGATAATAAATACTATATACGTTATGTTTGAATGCACATATAAATGAATATTGCTAATATTTAAAAAATATCTGAAAACTGACTCAATAATCTATTTTATATATAGATTTATCATGTGATAATTTTGATATGTATAAATTAATACTAAAATATATATTTATATCAATTTTGATAATATCAATTATGTCTTGTGACGATAATGAAGACAATTATTATCCAGAAACTCGAGATGGGGCTATTTCCACAATGCAAATGTCCTCACCAAAATCTTTGATAGCCCAAGAAATAAGCCAATCAGAATTTAATGAATCTGTAAAAAATATAACTGAAAGGAAAGTCTCTAAAAATGCTCAAATTGATTTAGTAGTTAAGTCTCTTAATAAAACTATTACATATATACATGATTCAGTAAAAAATCATGAAGGATATATAGTTAACTCTACATCATATACTCCAAATACTGATTATGATAATAAATGGGCAAGAATTTCTGTAAGAATCCCCTCAGATTCGTTAGATAATTTCTTGAATAATCTTACAAATCATGCTGACGAAACAATTAGACAAAGTATTTATACACAAGATATCACTGAACAATATATAGATGTAAAAGCTAAAATAGAAAGCTTAGAATCATCAGAACAAAGACTAGTGAAATTATTAGATAGAACTAATTCAGTCTCAGAAATAGTAGAAGTAGAGAAAGAACTGTCTAGACTCCGATCAGAAATTGACAGCCTAAAAAGTAGGTTTAATTTAATCCAAAATTCAGTTGTAACTTCACTAATAGAAATTTACCTAGAAGAAATTCCTAACCCTATCTCTATTAATGATCCTTCATGGAATACAAGAGATATTGCATTAGATGCAATAAAAGCTCTTTCTAGCTTTGGGCAGTTACTTATTAGAATTATTGTATTCTTGTTTGTTTTTACTCCAGTATGGATCTTAATAGCCGGAGTTATATACGGAGCAAGTAGAATTAGAAAGAGAAGTAAATAAAAATATTAATGGTGACAACCTCTGCCTAAAATATCCCATACACCCTGCACTTCATCTTTTCTGTAACCAACAAATTTATCCCATCTGTTAATCATTCCATCCTGATGAGTCGTAAGTAAAAATAATTTTTGACCTAATTCATATTTATTTACATCAGATACTTTATATACAGAGTAATCTAATCTCATATCTATAAGTTCTGCGTCTTGTCCTTCCAATATTGGTTTAGCAAAATTAGGAGCAGCTATACATTTACTACCTGAATCAAGAGTAATCAAATCTAGTGAAATATTTATATCAATCACTGACGACATAACTCTTGCTGCAATATCAAATGGCATATATGGGTAATTAACATCCATAAGAGCATATGTTCCTCCTTGGACTTCTGTAATTTCCGGGTACTCTAAAACTATATCGAAAGTAAATGTTTCACCCGTGGATACAATTTTTATATCAATCCCAGCTTCTTCAATTGCTTTTTTTGCGTCTAGCAAAATATCAATATAGCCTTTACCAATTTCCCATCGTTCTTGCTCTGTAGGGGATCCAGAAATACTTTGATGGCTCATTACGCCTTTAAATTCTATATTAGGGAGTTCATTAGCTAATTTCGCTAATTCAACTGCATCTTTAGAAGACCTAACACCACATCTAAACATAGAAGTATTAATCTCAACTAATACTCCTAAAATCACATTATGCTTATAAGCGAATTTAGATAAATTTTGTAAATTGTCTAAATTATCTATTCCAACTTTCATGTCAGCAATTTTAGCTAAGCTACATAATCTTTCGATTTTGTCATTAGAAACAACTTGATTTGCTATTAATATATTATCAAATCCACTTTCAACCATGATTTCTGCTTCCGAAACTTTAGCAGTACATACACCGCCGTTACTACCGCCTGCATTAACTTGTTGTCTTGCTAAAAATGGACTTTTTAAATTTTTAGTGTGTGTCCGCATTTTCAAATGTGAATCTTTATACGCATTAGAGACAGTATTAAAATTTGCATCTACAACATCTAAATCAATTATTAATTCAGGAGTTTCTAATTTATGTATATTTTGACCTATTAAATTCATTTGTAAACTCCTCTTGCTGAAATATTAAAAACTGACACCAGTTTTTCATTCTTTATTACTGATATAAAATCAAATTGATTCACAACAGAAGAAATATCGGCAGGAATAAGTTCGATTTTATCTTGAATATTATATTGTTTTAGTTCGTCTTTATTAATTAAGATACTTGCATGTTCAGCACTCAGACCTTTAACAACAGCTGAGTTAATATTTTTAACCACAGGGAATCCATAGTCTACATTCATTGCTTTATTACCTGTGTCTAATATCATTCTATCGTCATCGGGAATACTAAGTACCGATGATAGAATTTTTACTGATTCATTTAATTCAGGATTATATTCTAAAATTTCTACATCTGTTAGTGGTAATTTATTAATAATAATTTCAGTAAATTTTGAATCTAAGTTTGCATAATCATTTATTTTGATTTTCCCAGAAGCTACAAAGTTGTTTGTTATCTTCAAAACATCAGGGAAAAGAGATAAAAAGTTTGTAACAGTATCATTTTTTAATGAGTTAAAACTTGAATATTCAAAAATAATCCCAGATATTTTAAGATTGTTTTCACTAGTATATTCAAATATAGTATTATCAAATTCACTTAAATTATCAGCGTTAATTTTCAAATAAATTCCACAAAGATTTTCATGATTAATGCTTTGTAATTGAAGTAATGAATTGTACGAATTTTGAGCATTAATACTTATAAGGGAATTTATTTTCTCTGTAGATAAAAGTGCGGCGTCCACTATAATATCATCTGCTAAATGAGAAAAAATTGATGCCTGATTAACATTAGATGATGAAATACCTAACGCATTTGAAAATCCATTTAATTGGAGATTTAATATATCTTTTGTCAAATGAGAATTGACATCAATTCTGACGCTTAAATTTGCAGAATTCAACTTGAAATTAATAATATCAAGATTATCTTTAAAGGCATCTAAATCCAAAATCAAACTAGGTGTGTCTAGATCAAGAAAATTAGTTCCTATATTTTTTTTAATCGGTCTTTCCATAATTAATCACATTCCTAGGTTTAATTCATAATAATAAAGCAATTTAAATCTTGAAGGAAGTAATATTCTTATTTAAAGAGGAATATTCGAATTCTTTTTTAGCCATAGTTCGATTTTTTAAATATAATAATGTGGAAACAAATGTTGAAGAAATAAATGCCATATAGAAAGAAGCAAACAAATCACCAGAATATGGAATGAAAGACAAAATTGGTGACATGTCTGGTTTTGCAAAAAGTAATGTACCAACAATTAATCCCACAATCATAGAAATAACAGCATCGTTTCCGTTAAATTTATTAGTGTAAAGGCCAAAAAACACAGGAAATAAAATAGCTGAACAAACCATATCAGCTATTAAAAACAAATATAATACGCTAAATTCTTGAGATGCTACAAATACAGCAGGAATCAAGCAAATAAATGGAGTAAATCTCATAGCATTGCTTACAAAATTCTTACTAGAAGGATATATATTTAGTAAATCTGTTCCTACAATACTAGAAATAGAATTAAATAATGTATCCAAACTACTACTAACTAACATAACAGCCAAAAGTAAAAATAAAATAATTAACCATTCAGAAGAATGTTTTAAAATTGTATCAAACAAGGCAATTGAAGGGTTATTAGCAGTATCAGAACCCACTGCGATTATTCCTATAAATCCAAATATAAATACTACAGGGATTACGATTAACGCAGTTATAGAAAATGAAGTTGTTAACGATTTAGTATTCTTTACACTATAAATTCTTTGCCACAAACCTTGATGAAACATATTCGCTGACAAAATAGCAATCATTAATGTTAATCCGAATTTAGTTCCAATAGAATTTGAAAAAGACAATAAATTATTTCCGATTTTATTAAATGAATTGGTTAATTCAATATCAAAAAGCATTGTTAAAACGCAAATTAATATAAGAGGGAAAATAAATCTGAATTGATATTTATCAGTGAAAATCGAAGCTTTTATTCCTGCAAAAGAAACATAGGTAGCAACACTTAATCCTATAATTAAAGCTGTAAACCAACTTGGGATATTTCCTATCAGGTTAGATGCTGATGCAATTCCTGTAAGTTCAGCACATAAAAAAACCATCATATAAAAAACAGATATAAATCCGACTATTATATTGGCAAAATTTCCATATCTAAATTTAACATATTCTGTAACAGAATGACCATTGGGCATTAAGGTTCTAATTTTTGTGCCTATTATTGCAAACGCAACAAATGGTAACGCTTGTCCTATAGAATAGCCTAAAACACCATTAATCCCGGACCATGTGCCAGCTTCTGCCGGGCTAAATAAAATCCAAGCCCCTAGCATAGAAGAAGTAAGTGTACTAATAGAAGTAATAGAATTTATATTATTTCTATCAACAATATAGCTTTCAAAAGAATAATTTGTATTTTTAAAGTTTTTGTAAACAATAAAAAAGAAAAAAATTGAAACAAAAACAATGATAAAATATGAAAAAAATCCCATAAAATCCTCTCTTGTTAAAAATTAATGAGAGGCCCTACGCTAGCATTATCCAGATCAGTTTTAGGGTCGATGACATCTCATCCTCTCAGCAGAAGCTCCCCATTAATATATTATATATTGTATTAAAATCATATTTAAATACAAGCAATAAATTGATTTATTATCTTTGTTCTGTTAGTTTAAAAAATTATGGATAAAAATATAGATGAATCAAACAAATGTCCTGTTTGTTCTTCTGAAAATAATAGTTATTTAATTGAAACTAATTTCGATCAAATAAAAGATATAACTAATTTAAATTCAGAAGATGTAAAACTTTTCAAATGGTTAGTATGTGAAAATCTTAATTGTGATTTTTGGACAAGAGAACCTAAGAGGTAACAATAAAATATGAAAAAAATAGAAAGACAAATAATTGCTCTAGGCGGTGGTGGTATTGGAACTGATAAACTTAATAAAGCTTTAGATAATTACAAAATTAAAGCATCCGGTAAAAAGAAACCTAAAATAGCTTTCATTCCAACAGCTGTTGGAGATTCTGCATTTGCGATTGAAAGATTTTACAGAGCATTTAATACTAATATTTCAATCCCAAGCCATTTACCTTTGTTCCATAGAGATGAACGAGATATTGAGAAATTTTTACTTGAGCAAGATATTATAGAAGTATCTGGAGGAAACACATCTAATATGCTTTCAATTTGGCAGATCCACGGTATAGACAAGATTTTACAAAAAGCTTGGCAGAAAGGGATAATTTTAACCGGAGCAAGTGCAGGAATGATTTGTTGGTATGAAAATAGTGTCACAGATTCTTTTGGCCCACTAAAAGAATTAATGCAAGGATTAAAATTTTTAAAAGGTAGTGCATGCCCTCATTTTGATGGAGAAATTCACAGAAGGCCAACATATGAAAACTTAATAAAGAAAAAAATACTTCCACAAGGGATAGCTCTTGATGATTATGTAGCAGCGCACTATATAAATGAAAAATTAATTAAGTTAGTTACACCAAAGCAAGGGTCCAAAGGTTATTTAATTAATCTAGATAAAAACAAATTAAATGAAGAAGTAATAGAACCCGAAATAATCGATGCTTAATTTTCTTTTATCCCTAATTGGAATAGGTCTCGGTCAATACGCTGAAGTTGTTGATAACACCATGTTAAACATAGCTTTGCCTACTATTAGTAATGACATGAATATTTCTTTATCTATGGTTCAATGGATTCCTATTACATTTGTTCTTGTAACAAGTTCGTTATTATTACCATCTGCAAAGATATCAGATATCTATGGTAGAAAAAAAATATATTTAATAGGATTAATAATTTTTTGCGGAGCAGTATTCATAACTGGTAAGTCAGAATTAATTTTAATTCTTATACTTTTCAAATCAATACAAGGAGTGGGATCTGCTGCAATACAATCAAATGGAATGGCAATGATTATTCAATTATTTGATATAAAAGACAGGGGTAAAGCTTTGGGAATATTTATGTCAATAATTGGAATAGGATCTATAACTAGTCCTATAATTGGTGGGTATATAATTGATACGTATGGATGGAGAGGAATTTTTAATTTTGTTACTTTAGTAACAATTGTTGCCATTATTTTTGGTTCGTTTATAAATATTGAAAAAAATAATCTGAAAAATAAATTTGACTTTGATCTAAGAGGAACAGTATTTTCAACTCTAACAATATCTAGCTTAATAATCAGTATTTCAATGTTCACATCTTCGGGATGGAATTACTATTGGATATTAATTGGACTACCATTATCAGTAATTTTTCTATTTCTTTTTATATTTTACGAAAAAAATAGTAAATCAATGAATCCTTTAATAAGTTTAGATTTATTTAAAAATAATACTTTTAAAATTGGAAATTTGGCAAGGTTTACTTCATTTATTTCAAATTCCCCAATATATTATTTGTCGCCTTTTTTACTTATAAACGGATATGGATTATCTTCTTCTAAAACAGGGATATTTATATTACCTGGTCCAATCATGATGGCATTTTCAGGCCCGATTGCTGGTAGATTATCAGATAAGTTTGGAAGTTATTACCCTAGAGTATTAGGCGCTGCAAGTTTATTGGTCTCAGTTTCAATATATTTGTTTGCAGCAACATTAAACAAAGAATTTGTAATGGTCGCGTATGCATTTCAGGGGTTAGGCATGGGGATTTTCGGATCCGCAAATACAAGTTATATTTTCTCTTCAATAAAGCAAACCGATTATGGATCTGTTAATGCTTTACTAACTTTAATTAGAACATCAGGTAACATAATTGGGATATCTTTATCTACAGCATTTGTACTTTTTTATTTACCTGAATTTTCTGATGACAAACTAAGTCAAAATTTTGACTCGAATGGATACATATCTGCAATAAGTAAATCTTTTGTTCTACCAGTAATTTTATCGTTTATAACATTACTACTCACATTAAATTCCAAAAATCAAAACTGATTTTCTACTATTATTTATATGAAATATTTTAATCTTTTGGTAATATTGCGAAGGAGATTTATTTATGGATAATAATAATCACAAATCAATAATAAAACCTAAAGAAAGATATATTGAGATATCATCAGGAGATATGACTAGAATTGCTGGTATATCTAAAGAAACAACAAATTCTCAAAATATTCATCTAGCTATTGCTACAATACCTCCAGGTAAGTCATCTTCAGCTCATTTTCATGTTAATTGTGAAAGCGCTATATATGTATTGTCTGGTAATGGAATTTTTATAGCAGGAGAGAAGCTTGATAAGCATAATAAGATTAATGAAGGAGATTTCATATATGTTCCTCCGAATGCGCCACACAAACCTGTAAACACCAATAATGATAAGCCTCTAATTTTAATTGTTTCTAGAAATCAACCTACTGAAATAGTTAAAGAGATACCAGATGAAAAGGAATTAAATAAAATCAAAAATCCTGTGGATTGCTCTATCATTAATCTAATTACTGAAAACAAATCTAATTCTTCAACTAAAAAAACAGACGGGGTAACAAGCATTAACGCTGACACAAAAAATATTTCTATGACCAAATTAATAATTGAACCTAGTAAAACAACATCAGCTCATAATCATGCAAATTATGAATCAGCAATTTTTGTGGTTAAAGGGAAAGGATTGTTTATTTCAAATGAAAGATTAGATTCACATCAAAATATAGAAAAAAATGATTTCATATATATATCAAAGAATCTGAGCCATAAAATATCAAATACTGATTCTATTAATCAACTTGAAATTATAATCGCAAGAAATATTAGGATATAGATGATGAGCGAAAAAAACGTTAAACCAGGGGTTGCCAATAGTATTACCATTAGAGCAAAATACCCTAATTTACCAGGGATGCTAGCAAACATTCTAAATACAATAAGTAAAAACAAAGGAGATATGTCTGCTATTGATGTAGTTTCAATATCAGATGTAAATATTGTAAGAGATCTAACCATTAATACTTCTGGCAATGAGCATGCTGAAATAATAATTAATAAACTTGAAAAAATCGAACATCTAGATATTCAAAATGTATCCGACCAAACATTTCTTTTACACTTAGGGGGCAAAATCGAAGTCAAAAGTTCTTTTGAAATAAGTACTAGAGATGAAATGTCAAAAGCATATACTCCGGGTGTAGGAAGAATTTCTTCTCATATTAACCAAACTCCTGAATCAGTATGGTCATTAACAGGGAAAAGCCACACAATTGCTGTTGTAACTGATGGTACAGCAGTTTTAGGATTGGGTGACATCGGCCCAGAGGCAGCTTTGCCTGTTATGGAAGGGAAAGCGATGATATTGAAAAACTTTGCTAATGTTGACGCATGGCCAATATGTTTAAACACAAAAGATTCTGATGAAATCATAGATATAGTTAAAGCTATCTCACCAGGCTTTGGCGGAATCAATCTTGAAGACATTAGTGCTCCAAGATGTTTTTATATTGAACAAAGATTAAAACAAGAATTAGATATACCTGTTTTCCATGATGATCAACATGGAACTGCAATTGTAGTACTGGCTGCATTAATAAACTCTCTCAAAATTGTAAAGAAAAAACCCAAGGACATAAAAGTTGTAATTGCTGGTGTAGGTGCAGCTGGAATAGCTTGTGGAAATATTTTATTGGATTATGGCGTGAAAAACATAATTGGTGTTGATTCAACAGGAATTATCACAAAAGACAGAGACTATAAGGATAATATATATAAATCCAATTTTGCTTCAAAGACAAATTCTGAAAATATTAAAGGTGACTTACAAAAAGCACTGAAAAATGCTGATTGTTTTATAGGGTTAGCTGGTCCAAATATAGTTTCACCTGAAATGTTACTAAATATGAAAAAGAACAGTATAGTTTTTGCATTAGCAAATCCTGTTCCTGAGATTATGCCTGAATTAATACCAGCTAATATTACTATTATGGCTACAGGCAGATCTGATTACCCAAATCAGGTTAACAATTCTTTGGCTTTCCCAGGGATTTTCAAAGGATTACTCGATGTCAGAGCAAAAACCATAAGTGATGGGATGAAAATTTCTGCCGCAAAAGCAATAGCATCAGTCATCCCAAAAAACTTACTTAATCCTGATTTCATAATACCTAGTGTTTTTGACAAAAATGTAGTTGAAGTGGTGTCAAAAAATATTGCATCACAAGCGATAGAAGAAGGAATATCAAGAAAACAAAAAAAAGAAAGAAATTATTATTCATTTAAAAAATAAAGAGGAATTATATGAGTGTATCAGTACATATATCAATTGACATGGAAGGAATAGCAGGAGTAGTTCATACAGATCAAGTTAGCCAAAAAGGGCATGATTATGAAATGATGAGAAAAGCAATGACTCTTGAAGCAAATGCAGCTATAGAAGGAAGTTTTGATGCAGGAGCAAGTATAGTTGTTGTAAACGATAGTCATGGTTCTATGAGAAATCTTTTGCCATATATGTTGGATCAAAGAGCAGAATTAATTAGTGGATCTCCAAAACCTTTAGGTATGATGCAAGGCGTCGAAAATTCCCCTGATATATCAATGTGTATTGGTTATCATTCAAGGCCAGGAGAAAAAGGAATATTAAGCCATACAATCAGAGGCTCCAGCGTGGTACAACATTTTTTTATAAATGACAAGCCATCTTCAGAATTTGAAATAAATGCAGGAATCGCAGGATATTACAATGTTCCTATAGGAATGATTGCAGGAGATAATGACATAGTAAATGATGCTAAAAATTTGGTTCCAAATATAATTGGATCATCAGTTAAAGAAACTATAAATAAATTTTCAGCAAAAAATTTATCAGGCAATGATGCCTTCAATTTAATTAAAAAAGATTCTCACGATGCAGTTTTAAAGCACAAAGAGTTTAAACCTATCAAATACAGTGGGACAGTAAAAATGGGAATAGAATTCTCAAGTGATTTAATGGCAGACGTAGTTTCAATGATGCCAGGAATTAAAAGAATATCAAGGCAAACCATATCATATGAGTCAAAAGATTATATTGAAGCTTGGAAATGCATGTACTCTGCTATATTACTTGCCGGAATACCTTACTAATTTCAAAAAAATAACAATTAATTATTTTGAAAATTCGATTCTAAAGATTGGATGTTTTTCTTCCAATTCAACCCGATTTCAAGTTCGATTTCTCTATTTCCATAGCCTTTAGAATTTTCTATATTTTTGATATTCAAATAATATTCAACTACTTTATTCAACCAAATTTCAGGGTTAGTTGTAGTGAAATTAAAATCATTGTCTGATTTATTCAAATCAGCAATATATGGATAATTCCTCAATAATGGAGGAGAATATTTGTCATCATCACTGTTAAGGTATTTATCAGTTATTGAAGATGGCACAAAATATAAGTTTGGTTCAGTATTTAAAACATCTGACAATAATCTTATCCAACTATTAGGAGTAAATATTTCATGAGTTGCAACATGATATATTTGATTGATAGTTTTATCAGATTTCATTGAATCAAAAAAAGCTTTTGCTGCATCTTCTGAATATAAAGTCCTGAATGGATTATTCACATTTTCAGGCACTACAATTCCTTTACCATCATTTATTCTTTGTATCCACCACCAAATTCTACCAGTAGGATCATCTTCTCCCATGATTGCAGGAATTCTAACTATAGTATATGGAGTTTTAAAATTTTCAATTATCCATTTTTCACAATGCCGTTTTCTTGCTCCATACTCTAGTTCTTTAGGGTCGTATTCATAACTTAAAGTTTCCCAATTTACTTGGTTTTCTTTAAATGGAATATTTAATTCAAAATCTAGTAAGGCATCATCTGATGATCCATAATCCCATTTACTATATACTGATCCAGTGCTTACAAATAAGTATTTACCAACTCTACCATGCATAATTTGTTCAAATGATTCAACGTGTTCCTTTCTAAATGCTTGAAAATCAAATACCCAATCAAACGAATATTTTTCTAGCGCCTTAGATAATTCATCTATATTATTTCTATCAGCTTTAATATGGTTTATTTCAGTCCACCAAATTGGTTTTTCATTACCTCTGGATAAAACAGATACCTCGTGTCCTTCATTCAACAAATTTTGAACAAGGATTCTTCCCATATATCTTGTTCCACCAATTACTAATACATTCATAATTTCTCTACTTTATTTGATAAACTTATAATGAGTTATTCTATATTTATTTTCTTGTTATTGTTAGTGATATTTGGTATTTTCCCATATAGGATGAAATCAGTAAATTGAATGAAATTTTCAACATGAATGTCGATTTTATAATTCAAATGTTCTAAAGGAAGATCGTAACGATCTATATAAGAAGATTTGAAACCACATGCTTTTGCTCCAATAACATCAAAAGAATGAGAAGCAACCATTGAAATATTCAATGGATTTTCATTTAATATTTGAGATGCCTTTCTATATACTGCAGGGCTTGGTTTAAATTGCCCGGCTAATTCAACAGATATTATATGATCAAATTCAAATTTAAGTTGATTTTTTGCTAAGTGTTCTAAGAAATTTTGTTCACCATTAGATAAAATAACTAATTTGAACTTTTTCTGTAACAATGGTAAATTTTCAATAACATCATCGAAAGGTTTTAAAAAATACCAGCCACTCATAATATTTTCAATTTGCTCGTTATTATAAATAATTTTATGTTTATCAAGGGTATATAGTAATGCTCTTTCACAGGTTTTCAAATAGCCACTATGCCCTAACATAAGTATATTATCCTGATATTGTTCAATTCTTTGACGATCTCTCCACGTATCCCATACAATTTCGAAGTTTGTATTTTCATTAGATTTTTGTAAGTTATTTTCCAAATATGGAATTAAACTATCTTTCAAATTTAACAAAGTACCAAAAATATCAAAAGTTAAAATCTTTAAATTTGAAATGTTATCAAAATTATTCATTTCTCTCTCTCCATAAAAATTTCAGTCGTTCTCTAATATGTTTTTCATATCCATTATTTGTAGGATTATATAATTTGTTGAACATATTTAAAGGAAAATAATTTTCACTTACAAAATTATTTTCAAAATCATGTGGATATTTATAATTAATAGAATGACCTTGTTCTTTCATTAATTCAGTAGGTGCATTTCTTAAATGAAGAGGAACAACAGGCATTTCCGAATTACTTATAAGTTCTTTTGCACTCTTTAATGCAATATAGGATGCATTAGATTTAGGAGCAGAAGCCATATAGGTTGTTAAATGAGCTAATATTATTGACGCTTCCGGATAACCAATAATATGAATTGCATTAAATCCTGAAACGGCTAAATCTAATGCCTTAGGGTCTGCATTTCCAATATCTTCTGAAGCAAATATTATGATCCTTCTAGCTATAAATTCTAGTTTTTCGCCCCCTTCAATCATAACAGTTAGCCAATAAATAGAAGCATCAGGATCACTGCCTCTCATGGATTTTATAAATGCGCTGACAGTATCATAATGATAGTCGCCTTTTTTATCATAAAGCAAATATTTATTCTGTAATGATTCTGAAATTACATCCATAGATATTTCTTTTTTTTCTCCAATTAAGGTCAAAGCAATATCAATAGTATTTAATAATTTTCTTGCATCACCTCCAGATTGTTGGATCAAAAACTTTTTGGCTTCTAATGAAAGTATGATTTTCTTTTGAGTCAAAATCAAATCATTTTCAAATGCATTATCAATAATTTTATTCATTTCAGAATTTTCTAATGAATTCAATTTAAGAATTCTTGTCCTCGAAATCAAAGGAGGGATAACTTCAAAAGATGGGTTTTCTGTAGTAGCTCCAATTAAAATTAAAGTTCCATTTTCCACAGCATGTAACAAAGAATCTTGTTGTGCTTTATTAAACCTATGAATCTCATCTATAAATAAAACAGATTGCTTCCCCATACTTCTATTTAATTTAGATTTTTCAATTATATCTCTCAAATCTTTTACTCCACTAGATATTGCAGATAGTTGAAAAAATTCATAACCAGATTTAAGTATCAGGATTCTTGCAAGAGTGGTTTTGCCAGATCCAGGAGGTCCCCATAAAATTATAGAAAATAATTTTGCTCCGTTGATAAAAGAATTAAGAATTTTATGTTCATCTACTAAATGAGATTGCCCAATATAATCTTCTATCTTTTTAGGTCGTAAACGTTCAGATAATGGAGGAATATTAGAGTCAAATAATGACATTCGATTATTCATATAAACAGATTCCAAACAAAGATGATATATATTTATATTGTATCATTTTATAAACATAAATCATGAAATATGAATATATAATATTCTTATGAACAATTTAACAGCATTTATAATTGTAATAATATCGGGATTCATTCACGTGATATGGAATTCACGGTATAAAATAGCAGATAATCGTAACCAATTATTTGCTGGGACGAGAATATTAAATACGATTTACTTACTTCCTTTATGTATTTTTTTCTATGAACCTATTTCTTCAAGTGCATGGATATATATAATTGCTTCAGCAATTATTCATTCCTTATATTTTTATTTTTTAATATTCATGTATGAAAATGAAGATTTTTCGAAAGTATATCCTCTATCAAGAGGATTGGGAAACTTACTTACTCCTATTCTAGGAACAACTTTAATTCAAGAAATTATAAGTAAAATTTCATTGATAGGAATAATTATTAATTTAGCAGGGTTACTGATGTTGAATTTAAAAAATTTCAAAGAAATAAAAAATAATATTTCAGGTAAGCTGCTCATTTTCAAAAACAAAGGTGTCAATTATTCAATACTCACTGGATTAACAATCACATCATATTCGTTTGTAGATAAACTAGGCGTAGAATCTTTAAATCCTATTCAATATTTTTATATGTACTCTATATTGACTATGTTTTTATTTAATTTGTTATTTTTAATAAAAAAAGAAAATGTTTATTCATCAATATTAACTAAAAAAAATTTTATTGAATTTTCTTATGTTGGATTAGCTGATTCAATATCTTATCTTTTAATTCTTTATGCTCTAACTTTCGTTGAAGTAAGTTATATTTCACCTATGAGAAATTCAGGCATTGTAATTAGTTCATTTATGGGTTATTTTTATTTGAGTGAAAAATTACATAAGCTCAGATTGTATGGAAGTATTTTAATATTTATTGGTATTATTCTTACAACAATAGGAATAATATAATTTACGAAAAGAAATTTAAAAAATCAAGGAGTCACTATGTATCTTATAAGGCGAACATTCAAAATTCAAAAAGGTAAAACAAGAGATGCAGCTGAAGCTGCCAAACAAATCAGTGCTAAATATAAAGGCGTAGGTCAAAGAACACCTGTATGGATATATGTTAGTGGCCCAACAACTCCTGGCCCCGCAGATACTATTTATATGGATTGGGTAGAAGAAAAGCTAGAAAACCCATATAGAGAAGAAAACAAATCACCCGATGGCTTAAAAGATTTATTCCAAGAATTGTATCAATATGTTGAGGAGAGTAAAATCGAGTTTTTCCAATACTATGGAGATACTTTCGAAGGTAATAATCCGTTTACAAATTAAAAATTATTTAATAGTTTTATATTTTTATAATTTTTTAACTTTGGATAAGCTTGATGAAAATATTCAGTAGGCTCATTTGTATAATTAAATTTCTTAAATGAATCAAATAAAGACGAAAGATTTGCGTTTGAATCTCCAAAATTAAAATTATTTCCAACATACATAGATTCAAACATATTGGCTACATCTTGGGCATCTTGCTGGCTTTTATACATTCTAAGAGCGCTTACTTTATTTGTCCAAATATCTGATATTTTAATTCCAACAGTAGGTAATTTTTCATCTTCACTTAAATCCATATCTCTTACTTCTGCTATAAATTTAGGCATAGCAGTGTAATATAATTTAATATTATTATCAGATGAAAAATCTAAATACTTATTAAATGCTTTTCTAGCGTTTAAATGAACTTGGATATGATCTGTGTGTCCAGAAAAACCTCTTTCACCAAAAGTAATTACAATGTTTGGGTTAACACGTTTAAGAATATCTAAAAATTGTTCTTCTAATACACCATCATCAAGTAATTCTAATCCTTGATCATCATAACCAAGTTGTATCACATCACTAGTGCCTAAAAAATTTAACACTTCTAATTCTTCTTTCTCTCGGAAATCACCTAATTCCTCTCTTTTTAAAACCAAATCACCTGTACCTAAATCACCTTTGTTCCCATTGGTAGCAGTACACACAGTTATATTTGTCCCTAATTGAGAATATTTTGATATAAGTCCACCACATGAAGATGTTTCATCATCTGGATGCGCAAAAAACAATAATATTTTATCTGGAATTTTATTATTCATACTTCAACACTCATATTAAAAATTAACAACCAAAGTATTTTATCATCAAAAAAACTAGTTGTAATTATAGAAAATTAGGAAGAAGGGGCCATATCATTACCACAACACATTGGGGATTTGATTTTTCCGTGACCATTCGGACATTGAGATACTCCCACAGAATTTTCTCCAATTTCAGCAAATACTAATTCGCTTCCACATTTTCCGCATGTTAACCCTTTAACTTCCATTGAACAATCATTACATGTATAAGTTGACATTATTTCTCCATTAAACTTACAAAAAATAAATTATAAATATATAATAATAATATTCTATTTTAAGCATACATACAAACAAATGAAAATTTCTAATAAAGCAAAATCAGAATTACTCAAATTAAGATCTGAAAAACTTAAAGATCCAACCAAAACATTGAAAATCGTTACTTTTCCCCTTTGGCAAGGAGAAGGTGATTTTGGGATGGTTATTCAAGAAAGATTTGATACTGACATAATAATCAAAGACGATGAAGGATCAGAACTTTTGTCTGTTGATGCTCATATTTCAGAAACAGTTGAAAAAGCTTCGTTAGATTTTATTCTTGTAGATAATATGCCTAGCTTTAAAATAGATATATATTAATTTTTCAAACAAAATTTACACCCCAATATATAGCATCAATTATTAGTGTGTGGAAAACAAATTGTAATCCCCCTATTACTGAAAATTTCCAAATCAAAGAGTTCTCTATTTTATTATCAATGATAAATTTTGTAAGTAAAAGTGAACTTAATCCCACAATATACAAACATAACAAGTCAATTACCAAAATTAATTTGTTAGTTGTATTCAAATAGAAAACAGACAATGGCATCCAAAGTGAAGAGGAAAATAAAATACAGATATATAAGGTGATTAAATATTTGAATTGGCTAGAAGTCAACGAATTTAATTTTTTTACACATAAAAAAAAGAATGAAAATATCAAATATCCAATAGCTCCTAGAAACATAGATAACACAATATATGGAATATGATTTACATTGACTCTACCCCAAAGTAATGATGGATCATCGTTATAAATTATTCCCCAAAAATAGGAAAGTATAACGCTTAATCCTAATATAATATTTACCAATAAAAAAATAATGTTTCGATTTTTAATCATAATTACCAAATTTTAAAATTTATTATTATCACTTCAAAAATTGAATACATTAAATTAGTATCAAGATATGAATATTGAATAATAGTTTCAATTATAATATTAATTAATAATTTATGTGACTATGAAATTTATAACTAACAATAAAAATGAATACTGTGATATTTGCGATGGAATCATGATTATAGAAGTTCATTGTAAATTAAAATGTTTGAATTGTGGATATACTCGAGATTGTTCTGATCCGTAAAATTATATATTTACATCTAAAATATCATTCCATTTTGTAGTATAAGAAGGAGACAATTTGTTTCTATTAGTTCGCCATTTATTATGAAATTCCTCTGATCCTAACTTGATTGATTCAGAACCAAAAACATTATTGATATTATCAAAAGCTTGCATAAGTTTATTTTTCTTGGTTTTTTGACACATATTTTCAAACAATCCAGGTTGAAATGTGTTTGAAAGTTGAAAATCACCAATAATAACTCCAGCTTGTTTATAGAGTTCACCTGGAATAAAAATTTTATTTAAAATTTTCAAAGCTTCTTTAACGATAATAGAATTATCATCAGTTGGATATTCAAAATTTGATTTACTAATCAATTTGAAATTATTATTACAAGTTTTAAATCGATTTGTTTTAATAAATACAGAAATAGATGAAGTTTTACTATTTTGTCTTCTTAATTTTTCTGACGATTTAGAAGCAAAAGAACTAATAATTCTTTGTAATTTATAATAGTCACTAGTTTCTTTACTAAAAGTCCTAGATGTTCTTATATTTTTTTTAGGTGATGAAAGTAGTTCTAATTCAAAACATTTAATGCCTTTAAGTTCATACATGGTTTTCAAACCATTTATAGACATATTATTCAAAATCCATTTATCATTTTTTTGAGTTAAATCATACGCAGTATAAATTTTGTTTTTATTTAAAAATTTTGTATATTTATTACCTATCCCCCATACATCGGAGATTTTAGTTTTTTGTGTGAAAAATTTAATTTTAGAATTGTCAATGTGACAAATATTTTTTGATTTAGATTGTTTGGCAAACAGATTAGCAATTTTAGTTAATGTCTTAGTTTCAGCAATACCAACCGAAGTAGGAATTCCAGTCCATTTATTAATTTTATTCACTAAATCAAGCGCTATTGTTTCATGATTATTAAAATCAGAAAAATCAAGAAAAGCTTCGTCAATCGAATAAATTTCAACATTAGCAATATCATTTTTTAAAATTTGCATTATTCTATTTGATATATCTCCATATAATGCAAAATTAGATGAAAATATATTTATTTCGTAATTTCTTACCAAATCATTAATTTTAAACAATGGAGTTCCCATAGAAATTCCCATATCTTTAACTTCGTTACTTCTCGCAATTACGCATCCGTCATTATTAGATAAAACTATCACAGGTTTAGCAATTAAATCAGGTCTAAAAATTCTTTCACATGAAGCATAAAAATTATTACAGTCAACTAAAGCAATCATTCTATCAATTTGTTAATCACAGAGGTTACTACTCCCCATATATTAAATTCTGTTTGATCGTTTATACACATTTTTTCAGATCGCTCACCATCATCAGACATTAAATATACTTTGCTATGAGTAATAATGATTTTTTTAACGATAAAATTACCATTTAAAGTAGCAAGAACAATATTATTATTCTTTGGAGAAAGAGATCTATCTACAATTAAAACATCACCAGAATAAATTCTAGTCCCAATCATTGAATCTCCTTTAACTTTTATACAAAAAGTTGCAGGAGGGTTTTTTATCAAAAATTTGTTTAAATCTAAATTTGGGTCCAAAAAATCTTCTGCAGGAGATGGGAATCCAGCAGAAGCTATCAATTTCAAAAATGGAATTGGAGTGTACATAATACATATGTTTTATAATTTCTACAGACACATTATAGAACATATGTTCTATAATGTTCAATGTTTAATTCAGAACAAGAAATCATATATAATAATTTCTTTAAAAAACAATATATAAAAATGGATTATATATATATAATTTTCGCATATTTTGCAGGTAGTATCCCTATAGCTTATCTTTATTTTAAACTTACAAAAAATAAAGATATCAGAAATTATGGGAGTGGAAATTCAGGAGCACTCAATATTTTAAGATCTCAGAATCTATACTCAGGGGCGATTGTTTTAACCATAGATTTAATTAAAGCAGGATTGATAGCTATAGCAGGTAAAAATATAGAAATATCAGATTTCGGACTTTATGTTGGAACAATTTTGTCAGTTATAGGTCATAACTATCCAATATACTTAAGATTTAAAGGAGGTAAAGGAGTTTCTACAGTTGCAGGGGTAACATTAATAATAATTACTATCCCATCGATTATAGCTGGAATAACTATAGCATTAATAACACTAATACTTAGAAGTCCTTTATGGGGGATTTTTTGTGGTGCAGTTATTTTAAATTTAGCAACATTAATTTTTGAAAAATCTATAACATTGTCTATATGGTGTATAGTTATGTCTTTAATTGTTCTCACGACTCACCTTTCTCGCAGAAGAAAAGATTTAATACCTGCAATCAAAAATATAGATTTAAATAGAATTGGTAAAATAGAATAATTAAACCACTAAATTAATGATTCCATTTACAATCAATAAAATAATTACATAAATTAAAAGCGATCTGATAGATTTCACATATGCTATAATTTTTTTACTATCAGGCAAATCATCTTCTTGTTTATAGTCATATTGATTTATATATTGAGACATAAAATATCCTAAAAAGTTAAATTAATCATAATATTATCAGAAAAGGGGATTAAAATGAAAATAACATTATCATGGTACGGAGTATCAACGTTTAAATTAGAAATCGATCAATACACAATATTTTTAGATACTTATATGGATAGAGTCCCTGAGGCAGATGATGTTGGATTAAAATCAAAAGACGTGAAAAAAGCAGATTATATACTTATAGGGCATTCTCATTTTGATCATATGTGGGGAGCAGATATAATAGGAAAAAACACAGGTGCAGAAATTATCGGTTCATATGAAACAATAAGAATAATGAGTGAAGAAGGTGTAGACGAAAAACAATTGATTCCAGTTGCGGGTGGTGAAAGTATACAAATCTCCAAAGATATAAGAATCAAAGTACTACCTAGTCAACATTCATGTATATGGGCAAAAAGTGGTTCGTCAGATGATATATGTTTAGGAGATTTGAATTTAGATATAAGACAAAGAATGAAAAATGTAGATGAGTTTTTAAATAAAATGTCAGGATCTGACGAAAATCCGTTATCTAACATACAAAAACATAGAAGAGAAACAGAGCAAGGGGTGAGAGGAGAGGGGGGTGCTTTGGCATATGTTATAGATACGCCCAAAGGAAGAATATTATGGAAAGATAGCCCTGGTCATTGGAGAGGTATTATCAATGATATAAAGCCAGATTTAGCTATTTTGCCCTCGGCTGGGAGAGGAAATATAGATGGAGAACCAATACAAGGATCATTAGTAGATTTTATAGATAAAGAAATAGAATTAATAAAACCTAAGGAAATTATATTTAGTCATCATGATGATTGGATGCCACCGAGTACAAAAGTAGTCAATATGACGCCTATTATTGAATCTGTGAATACAAAATATCCAAAAATAAAAATCATAACAATGGAATACAATAAAGAAATCGAATTATTAAATTAAGAAAAATGCTCAACAAGCTTCCTTGATACCAATTTAGGAGCATATAATTGCAAATCATGAGGTGTATTTAAAATCCAATTAATATTGATACGAGAATTAATAGATTGTAAATAATCAGTGTATTCACATCTATATGAAATACTATCGACAATGCTATCAAATTTGCATGCCATTAATCCTAAAACAGGGATATCAATTTGAGATAATATTATTTCAGGATTATAATTCCAAAGGTAATCAACAATATTCAAATGATTAGTACGATTTAAAAAAGGAACTAATTTAGGTTTTTGAGTGTGGTCAAAATTACTAAGTATTGCATATTTTATATCTTTAATATGGGGATTGGATTTTAGAGATAAATTTTTGTCAATAAAATCAGAGATGCTTTCAAATTTTCTGTTTGTGAAAACTGGAGGTGACAATCGAGTTTTGTAATTTTCTTGATTCATTTCAGGAATTGATTGCATTGGAATCATACCTCCATCTAGTAAAGAAATTTTTTTTATATTGAATCTGGAATCAAATGAAACTGATGTTGCGACTGACGCGCCGTAAGAATGACCTGCGATATAATCAAAATTTAAATTCAAATGAGTTTGGAGATTTGCTATATAATCAACTACATTTCCATATGAGAAATCAGTGAAAGATTCAGAATTTTGACCATGGCCTGGTAAATCAATAGAAACAATATAATAATATTTTTGGAGGAATGGAATTATAACATTCCAAGTATGCTTATTACTTGCTAGGCCATGAATAAGAAGTAAAGTTGGATTGCTGTCATCACCAATTGTAATATAAGAATTGTTATTAATAGTCATTTAATATTTGAATTCCTCTCTAACAGGTGAGAAAATATCCAAGACTTTAGCGCCTATATCGGAAGATTTAGCGTAATGTTCAATTTCACCTGGAATAATATATATATCGCCAGGTAAAAGTAATTTAGATTCATTGCCAATTGTCATATTTAGGGAACCTTCAATTAGCATGCCTGCTTGTTCATGAGGATGGGTATGGTTGGGGACAGTAGAATTCGGATCAATTGTAACAATTGACATTAGCATTTTGTCACCCCAAAAAGTTTGGGCATTTGCACCTGGGGCTAATTCAAAAAAATTTCTTGAATTTACATCTTTAAAATAACTCATATTCACCTTTAAAATAAGTAAATAATAATGTAAAAAAGTTTAAGAATTAATTGAAACCAATAGGAAGACGAATTAATTTTTTAAAACTTAATAACGGACTCATTTTAGCAGATTCATTTTGTGAATGATATGATGGCTGTTTATTGTCAATAAAAGAAAAAGTTTTCATGTCATCATTTTGGTCTGTTTGGTCAGAAAAAGAAAATTTCAAATCTGAAGCAATTAATGTGGCTTCAACAATGTTTTTTTTGTGGAAAGTGTTATTAACTCCAATTAATATATTTTGAGGATCATACAAAAAAGAAGAGATCTTTGTCGCTATTGTATTCAATTCGTTAAGTGAAAAATCAGGATTAGATTTTATTGATAATAAAACTCTTCTCGAAGATTTAAAACCATAATTTATAAGTAAGTTTTTTTTCAAGTCAGAATAAATCTCATCAATTTTTTGATTTTTTTCTATTTTAGATTTTGATATAAAAGTTTTACCTGATTTTGACAATAAATTTTTAACATCCGCAAAATCAATGTTAATCAATCCCGAATCAGCAATCACACTTGTAATTTCTTCTACTATATCAATCAATGCATTATCTGCATATTTAAAAGATTCATCTAAAGATTTGTTATCTGAATTTATAGAGAGTAATCCATCATTATTTATTTCTATGAAACTATCGCTAGCTCTTAATATTGATTTCACAGCTTTATCAGAATATTTTTTTCTTAATTTACCCTCAAATGTAAAAGGTTGTGTAGCTACAACTATTACTAAAGCTCCTAATTTTCTTGCTAAGGATGCTATTACTGGAGTGGCTCCCGTGCCAGTTCCGCCGCCTAGACCTGTTGTAAGTATTACCAGATCTTGACCTTCTAATATTTTTGATAATTGTTCTGTACTTTCTTTAGCTGCTGCTCTTCCAATTTTCGGATCTCCACCGCTACCAAAGCCCTTAGTTGTAATAGGGCCAATTGCAAAGACACCAGAAGTATTAATGGTTTCTAGCATTTGAGTGTCAGTATTAACAGCCAATAAATTATATTTGGTAAAATTTTTACGATTAAGTCTATTAATTGTATTACAACCCGCCCCACCTACTCCAATAATTGTTACTTTGATATCTGACATTTAGTTGTTCCTTTTGTGGTTTTATTGTGAAAATATAATATTAGAACAAATGTTCTAATAAGTCAAATCATACAATAAATATATATAGATCTTATATTTAACTAAAAAATTATATATAATCTAACAGTTAATTTAATGTGTAAAAATTGGAAGGAAATCTTTCATGAAAACCTTCAAATTTAACTCCGAATTCAACTTAAATAATGATCAATTAATGAGGAACAAGTTATGAAAAGAATTGAAATTATAAATTATTGTTATGGTGCTAGCACCATAATATCGTTAGTATTTTCTATATTATTATGGTTTTTCGTCGAAAAAGAACCCGGTATATTTGTAGCTATATGGGTTCCAACAATATTAGGGTTTTGGATATTTACTAGATTCACAACAATTTCTAAAATTCCATTAAAACTTTATTTAATGTGGATTATACCTACATTCTCGTCATTGATTTTTTCCATATTGTTATGGTTTTTCGTGGATGAATTATCTGGTATCTTTGTAGGAGTATGGGTTTCATCTATAATACTGTTTGGATCAATAACAATTTCAGGGAAGAGTAAAAAATAATGATACAAATAACTATCGCATTAGTAGGTGTTTTTGTTTTCACACTCACTTTTGCTGCAGCTATATATTCAATAGAAGAAACATACGGCAAAACATTAAGGTCGGATGACAAAGATTCAAAATCAAAAAACTAAAATATCAATATGGTGGATTAGAAATGATTTAAGACTATATTTGAATGAATCATTAACTGCCGCCAATAATCAATCTGATTATGTAATACCTATATACATATTAGATCAAAAAAACTTTGATAAAGAGAATTTTATTGACTCCAGATCATATTCGTTTTTATATAAAGGCTTAGCAAATCTTAAAAGTGATATAAAAAAACAAAATGGTCATATGTCAATCAGAATTTCTGATCCTGTATCAACACTAAAACAATTATGCGGGCAATACAGCGTAGATACAATCTACACGACAGGAGATTATTCAAAAGAATTTAAGAATATAATTTCAGAATTGAAAAACACATATGATATCAATGTTTTCTATGACAATTTAATTAGTCCAAAAGAAATTCTAAACAAGCAAAACAAACCATATAAAGTCTTCACAAGATTTGCAAATGAGTGGAAAAATAGAAATAATTTTTTTCAATTTGAGAAATCGAACAAATATAGATTTTTTAAATTCTCAAATAAAGAAGATGTATTACCTATCCCTACAAAAGATATAAATTGTTTTATACCAGGAGAAAGTAACGCATCTCATAAATACAATGATTTTGTTAAATATAAAATTTCTTCATATCACAAAAACAGAGATTATTTATTTAAAGATGGTACTTCTAAATTATCAGCATATATCAAGTTTGGGATGTTATCTTTAAAAAATATTTACAATGAATTACTTGAACAACAACACAATGAAGGTGTTAGTAAATGGATAGACGAATTATTATGGAGAGAATTTTATATATATATATCTTATTATTTCCCAAAATCATTGGAAAATGAATTTCAGGATAAATATGCAGATTTCGCATGGGAAACAGATATAGAAAAATTTAACAAATGGAAATATGGAAACACAGGGTATCCAATAGTTGATGCCTGCATGAAACAATTGATTTCTACTGGGTGGATACACAATAGAGGGAGAATGATTGTTGCTTCATTTCTAACTAAAGATCTTTTAATAGATTGGAGAATGGGAGAAAAATGGTTTATGGAACATTTAATAGATGGAGATCCTGCTTCAAATGTTGGAGGGTGGCAATGGACTGCTGGGTGTGGAGTAGATGCTGCGCCATATTTTCGTGTTTTCAACCCGGTTTTACAAAGTAAAAGATTTGATCCTGAAGCAAGTTTTATAAAAAAATGGATTCCTGATTTAGCTACAGTTGATGTTAAATTTGCACATGAACCTTGGCTATCGACTAAATCACTTTATATTCCTAGAATGATAGATCATTCAGAATCAAAGAAGAAAATTTTAAATCTATTCAAATCTTATAATGAATAAATTTAAAATAAACAAAGGCAAAATAGTAATATTATTTGATGGACTATGTACAATTTGTAATACTGGGATAAGAATACTTAACAAGATTTCAAATAATTTTAGAATTACAATTTGCCCTATGGAATCAGCTAAAGGAATAGAAATATTAAAAAGCATAAATATAGAAAATAGCCCCGATACAATAATTGTAATAGATGAAAATAATTATTACACAAATAGTAAAGCCATTAAAAAAATTGTAAGCACATTTACTGGACTTGCAGCAATTCTTAAAATAATTTATATAATTCCAAATTTTATAATTAATATATTTTATAATTTAATAGCAAAAAATCGATATAAATTTTTTAAAAAACATGAAATATGTCCACTAAGCAATTTGAAAGAAAAAATGAATTTAGAAATATTAAATTAATCCGTCAAATTGCAAACTTGAAGGATAATTAATATCATGATGTATTATTTGATTTGCAAGAATATATTGTCCATCTGATAATTTGGTTCCCATCAAGTTTGTACTGGTATCATAAGCAGGGAAATTACTTGAAGAAATTTGAACTCTTAATTTCATCCCAGGTTTTAATTTGATACTTATTGGGCCTAGATCAATAAGATATTTATAAATAGTATTTGGATCAATGTAATTTTTACGCTCAAGATCCTTAGCAAAGCTAGAACGTATTATTCCATCACAAATATTCCATGATTTATCATTTTCATCAACATAACACAGCCTTGCAGTCCAATCAGTGACTTCAGCCGATGATTCTGCGAACAAATTAATCAAGACATTTCCTGAAATTTCTAAATTTTCATTTAAAGTAGTAGTAGTATACACAAGTACATCCTCTCTACTTTCAACATCAACTTGATTTTGTACTCCTGTATCAAAATTACCTGGATTTCCTCCTAAATGTGCTCCACCTATAGTGATTACAGGATTGGAAGGATCATAAACATATTCATCTGGAAGTTCATCATCAGGTTTGATGAAACTTAATTTACCATTTGATTTTATACCAGCTTTCCCATCACTGTGTAGAAAATAGGTAATTTTTGCAGTATATTCAGGGGGCCAATCATAAGAATTTTTCCATTCATTTTCTAACATAGTATAATACTTAACTCTATGGGGAGAAGAATTATTAAAATTAGATTTCAACCAACAATCATACCAATCTAACATCATTCCTTGAATATCTATAGCTTCTCCAGAAGCGTTATTTCCAAAATGCTTAGATCCAGCAAGTGGCTTCGGCATTGGTTCATGTGTCCATGGGCCTAGGATTAAACCTTGATTTTGCGAAATATAATTATCAGAACTTTCATCCATTCCTTCAAAGCATCTAACAGTCCCTCTTAAAAAACCATCATACCAACCACCCATATTTAAGACAGGAATATTTATCTTTTCAAAATATTCTTTTGGACTAATTTTTTTCCAAAAATCATTGTATGTGTCATTTTTTATCCAATCATTATAAAACTCACCTAATTTATCAAAAGGTGGGAAATTTTTAATCGGAGTATTAATTTTATTTGCATCATTATTATCCAAACTCCATTTAGCAAGTTTATTTCTCTCAGTAATATTAAATTTATTTCTCTGTATATCATCTAGGACTAAAGTTCCAACTGTCCAATGAGTTAACCAATAATATTGCAAAACTCCGCCTAGATATGTCCAACTATCATAATAGGAATCTGATGTAACTCCTGGAATTATTGTTTTAAGAGATGGATGTTGCGTGGCTGCAGCTAACCATTGAGTAGCACCATGATAAGATATTCCAAACATACCAATATTCCCATCACACCAATCTTGTTGAGAAATCCATTCTAATGTATCGTATCCGTCATCATATTCATTATGAAAAGGATTAAATTCACCTTCAGATCTATGTTTTCCTCTAACATCTTGAATAATGACTATATATCCTCGTTGAGTTGCTCTTAAAGGATCCATATAAAGAGAATGATATCTAGGTTTATGTTTACCATACGGTATTCTAGATAGCAAAACCGGATATTTACCCTCTAAAGCTGGATAGTAAATATCCGAATATAATTTGACACCATCTCTCATTTCATTAATAACATTAATATCTACAGACATCTTTGATTTTTCAAAGTATTCATTTTTATTTATATCAATCGCCATTAAATTTCCTTATTGACAAATTTATTTTAAAACATATATTAATAATTAAATGTTTTAAATACTACACATAATAAAGGATCAGATAATGAATATTAATAGAAAACAAGTCCTATCAAAAGAAGAAGCAATAGAACTGCATCACAAAACTCTAGTTATTGATTCTCAGCAACCACCAGCAACTAGCGGATTTTTATTTAATAATAATATGAAAATAAAATTAAATGAATTAGAACAAAAAGGATATAAAAGAAATCAAGCTTCAGGAATCCTCGCGAGTATGGCTGCTATGGAGATTCATAAAGATAGTAATGCCAAAAAAGAATATCTAGACTTATGGGATAAAGCTGGGGTAAATATTTGTAGTGCAACATACGCCGGCCCGCCTGTGGGTTTAAAAGATGTTGATGGTGCATTCGAATCTGCGGTAAAAGGAATAGCTCAAGCTAGAGGTATAATCGATTCTTTAGATGGAGAACTTAAACTTATACTTACTGCAAATGATATAGAAGAAACATATGAAGAAGGTAAACGAGGATTAATATTAGATTTTCAAGATACACTTGCTTTTGGTATAAATCTAGATAGAGTGGATATGTTTTACCATTTAGGATTAAGAGTCGTACAATTAACTTATAATCTTAGTAATTTTGTTGGAGATGGGTGCACTGAACTTACTAAATCTGGGCTAACATACTTCGGAAAATCAATGGTTGAGAAATTAAACTCTTTAAATATGGCAGTAGATGTAAGTCATTGTAGTCAGCAAGTAGGTTGGGATGCACTTGATGTGTCCTCAGAACCAATAATCATAACTCATTCAAATAGTAATACAATCGCTAAGCATGATCGGGCAAAAGACGATGATTTAGCTAAAGCTGTAGCAGACGCTGGTGGATTTTTCGGAGTAACTATAGTCCCTGGGTTCATGCAAGAAAATGAACATTTGGGAACATTAGATGATTTTGCAACGCAAGTTGAACATTTAGTGAATGTAATGGGAATTGATCATGTAGGAATAGGAAGTGATATTTGTGGAAACGGACCTGAAACTGGTTCAATGATTGAATACCCAGAATCTATGCCCGGAACGATTGGAGAGCAAAGAAGAAATCCTGATATTTTCGACTGGTCAGGGTTTAGAGAAGAACATAGAATCAGTGATGAATATAGAATAAAAGATTTTAAAAATTTTGGAGATTGGTCTAATCTAACAGTTAAATTAGCTGAAAAAGGATTTAATGAAGAAGAATTAAAAAAGATATTAGGATTGAATTATCTCAGATATTTCAAAGAAGTAATCGGGTAACTATGCCTACAAACAAATCAATCAAAATAAGGATAGGATCCAAATCTGATTTAATTAATATAAAAAATATTGACCAATCTCTTTTGGTTATTATTGACGAAATTCATGAAACACGAACAGAAAAAGCAATTAAAAAAGCATTAATAAACAAAACAATTTTGATAGCCGAAATCAAAAATGAAGTTGTAGGGTATTTATGGTACGAATTTCTTTGGGGATACATACCATTTATTTCTCTTATTAGAATAAATAAATCTTTTCACCGAAATGGGATAGGAAAAACACTAATGAAGTTTCTTGAAAACAAACTAAACGAGAGAAAAATAGAGAGAATATTAAGTTCTACAGAAAATGAAAATAGATCAGCAATTAAATTTCATAAAAGCCTAGGATACAATGAATGTGGTTATTTCAAACTGGCTCATTGGGCTCCAAATAAAGAATTGTTTTTTGAGAAAATGCTCAACAATTAAACCTTAGTATATTGATATCCACCGTTCAAAAAATGTGATATTTCATTCTTGTTATTTCTAACAAATGAAATCGAATTCCCATCGTATAAATTCATAAAACTATCTTTACTCACAGGTTCTAAAATTAATTTTTCAGGAGTTGCTTCTAGTCGGCTAGGCGCATTTATACATAATTTACCATTTTCTATATACGTTTTAGATATTCCTTGTCTAAATTCAAAATTGCCTAAATAATCATTTAATTTATTTTTTGATGTTAAGCTCGTATCAATTTTAAAAGACAATGGTTCATTCAATTTATTTCTAAAGACTTTTCCTCTCATATGATTCAACACAATTTCTGCTAAGCTTCCAGTATTAACTTCATTTTTATTTGCAAAAATGGCCACAGCAGTTTTTTCTGAAGGAATCATCATTGAATAAGTACTTACTCCTGGCAAACCACCTCCGTGTTTAATAATTTTCAATTTATTTGCATAAGAAATCCAATAACCATAGCCATAACCCCATCCTGATTTTCCAAATGGCATATTAATGTTTTGAATTTTATTCAAAGAATCAGAATTCAAATTTAATTTGGAATTAGATATATTCATGGATTGAATTTGATACAAAGATAAATCATTGGTAGTTGTAGCAATTCCTCCAGCCGATAAAAATGTTTGATAATCTTTGCTTAATTCCAAAACTGCATACTTGTCGTGATCTATTCCAGTGTAGAACGGACTGTTTTTCAAATTCGAATATATAAAAGTTCTATCAGATGCATTTCTCCATGAATCAAAATTTGTAAAAGTTTTTTTCATTTCTAGGTTTGCAAAAATATTTTTATCAAAATAATCTTCCAATTTTATTTCAGATAATACTTCAATCAAATGCCCTACTGTCGCATAACCTTCATTACAATAGCAAAAATATTCTCCTGGATTACTTTGTAATTTCGCATCAAACAAATTTTCTACAAGAGCTTTCCTAGTAGGATAAATATCTTTCTTTCTATTTGGTTGAAGATTAATTATCAAGGGATTGTAATTCTTTTCTCTATACTTATCCTGATGACCCGTTCTCCCCAATCCACTAGCATGTTTTAAAAACAGATCAGTATTTAACATCTCAGATGCTTTCTTATTAGAAATTGAAAAATATGGTAAATATTGTTTAACAGGTCTATTTAAATCTAATTTGTTTTGCTCCACCAATTGCATAGCAGCAATAGCAGTAAAAGATTTAGTTATTGAAGCAATAGGCCATATTGTTTGAGGGGTAACAGGTTTTTTATTTAAAACATCTCTATATCCAAAACCATTTTGGTAAACAATTTCACCATCCATAACTAAAGATATAGAAATACCAGGAACGTCATTGATTTCCATAAAATTTTTAATTTCATTTTCAATTAAATTAATTTTCATATCATTCAACAAATTCATAATTATTTTTATTCAATATATTAACCACTTTATTTTCATCATAACTTTTAAACATCACATAATCAGTATTATATGTAGAAAAACTAAATATACTTATATCGTTATTAGACAATGGATTTATAACTCCATCAAGAATTCCTTTCAGGTTAAAATTTAATATATCTACAAATCTAAATATTTTCCAATTATCTTCATAATTAAATTCTTTGTAATTGAATGTGATATTTTCCTTGATAATCAAAGATAATTCATCTGATGTTTTCACCAAATTGAAAAAATCTAATTTCAAAACGGAGTCTGGCACAACATAATTAGTAGGTAGTTTAACTACAGCATATTTATCTTTCAAAATTTTTAACTTCATATTATGATCTTGAAATTATTTTTCCTGGTTTTTTCCCTGTATGTTTAGAATTTTTGACAACAAAACTACCATTTACCAATACATGTATTATTCCTTCTGGATATTGCTTAGGATTCTCATAAGTAGCAATATCATTTATAGTTTCGGGATCAAATATTACTAAATCAGCGGATTTGCCAACTTCAATTGTTCCTCTATCATTTAAATTAAACTTTTTAGCAGGCAGTCCCGTCATTTTATAAATAGCAGTTTCTAAACTAATTATCTTTTCTTCTCTAGCATATTTTCCTAAGACTCTAGGGAAGCATCCATAAAGCCTGGGGTGCGGATTTGATCCGGAAGCAGGAACGCCATCAGATCCAATCATTGTGTATTGATCGGATAAAATATTGGTAAGATCTTCTTCACACATAGTTTCAATTATTGCTAAGATATGTGGATCTTCTGAAAGTAATTTTTCTGCAGTTTGTTGTTCATCAAGGTCAAAATCGTCACATATTTGTGATAATTTTTTTCCCTCATAATTAGAAGTTAATGGAGAATGAGCAATAATAACTTTATCACCATCTACTTTTCCTAATCCTCCATCTCCATCAGTGAAAGCATTATTTTGATGAATAGCAAACAAAGCACTTTGCCCCGCAATATAGGGATATTGGTCAGAGTTTACATTCATACCTTTGTCTATAGCATGATGAATCATTTCAATCGATTCATTTGACAATCCCCAATTATTTTTACCAGATATTTTATGGTGAGAGATTTCAACAGAAGTTTCAGATTTATCTCCAATATTAAGTGTCTCCTCAATTGATAGCAATAAATTACTTCCTTCATTTCTCATATGACTTGCATATACGCCAGAAAATTCAGATATTTCTTTTGTTAGTTCTATTATTTCATCAGTACTGGAATATCTGCCAGGTTCATAAATCAATCCAGTAGAAAATCCAACTGCACCTGCTTCCATTCCTTCTCTAATCCAACCTTTCATTTGATCAAATTCAGAATTAGATGGATTACGCTCCTCATTTTTCAAACCACAACCATTTCTAACTGATCCGTGACCGATCATAAATGCTGAATTTACACTTGGTTTAATATCGTTAATTAAATCAATATACTCTCTATAAGAATTCCATTGAGGTAAAGATGACTCGGGGTATCTTGTTTGCCATCTTTCAATTGTTCCATGTCTAGGGATAACATTGTTTCCACAATTCCCATTAATCACGGTAGTGACACCTTGCATAACTTTGAAATCCATTTCAGGATAAACAATTAAAGCAATATCATCATGACTATGAACATCAATAAATCCAGGCGAAATAGCATTTCCTTTGATATCAATGATTTTACAATCTACATTTTCTATTTTACCAATTTCTTTAATTATTCCAGATTCAATTAAAATATCTGATATAAAAGAATCAGAACCTAATCCATCGTATACAGCAGCATTTTTAAGTAATATTTTTTCCGAATTCAATGTTTACTCCTTTGAAGTTTCAATTAGTTCAATTCTGATTTCACCTGGAGCAGTGATAAAGCCTAATTTTCTACCATCTGGCATGGCTATTGGACCCTCCTTAAGTAAGGCTCCTATCTCAGTCAATCTCTTGATATCAGCTTCTATATCTTTAGTATCAATACCAAAATGCTCAAGTCCAAAATGAGCATCACCATCAGATGGTCCTAGTTTCTCCCCATCTCGAACTCCTGAAATATTTATTGTAATATCATTTTCAGATTTGGTAACAATGAATCTGTCTCCAAAATGACGAACGGTATCAGAAATTATTTCTACGTTAAATGCTTTTACAAACCAATCTGCGGTTGATTTAGGATCTTCAGATTTTAAATGAATATGATTGATGTTATATGGCATTTTTCTCTCCATTTATATTAAAATAAAATTTATACACTAATATTACAATAAAGAAAAAATATAAATATGAAAAAAATACTAATTACGGGTTCTTCAGGTCTGATTGGGAAATTAATATACAAAAATCTAAAAAGTAAATACTCTTTTATCGGATTGGATAAATACAATACTTCTGAAAATAATGGATTAAAAACTCATTTGATCAAATCAAATCAAATCGAATGTTTTTCAAATTCATTAAAAGGAATTGACACAGTTATCCATCTTGCAGCAAGTGTATCAACATCTTCTGAATGGGATGAAGTCTTATATAACAACATAGAATTAACTAAAAACATATACGAAGCAAGTAGACTTAATAAAGTCTCAAGAATAATTTTTGCTAGTTCAAATCATGCTGTTGGGAATTTTGAAAACGATGAACCTTACAAATCCATAGTAAAAGGTAAGTACGAAGGAATAGATCCAAAAAAAATAAAAAAAATAAATCACAATGTATCAATACGACCTGATTCGTATTATGGAATTTCAAAAGCTTTTGGAGAATCAACAGCAAGGTATTATTATGAGCATCATAATATCGAATCTGTATGCTTAAGAATTGGCACTGTAAACAAAGAAAATTCTCCATTATCAGATATAAGGTATTTTGCAACTTTACTATATCATGAAGATTTAATTCAATTAATTGAAAAATCAATTTCACAAGAAAATATTGGATTCAAAATATTTTATGGCGTATCAAATAATAAATGGAATTTTTGGGATATTTCATATTCAGAAAATATTTTAGGATATAAGCCAAAAAGAAATACAGAAAATGAAAGATAAAATACTAATAGTAGTTGCCTTGAAAAGTGAGTATGATAAATTCATTCCTGAAAATTGTGAATTCATATACACAGGAGTTGGTAAAGTTAATGCATCCTATTCTCTAACTAAGAAACTTGAAAGTATGAAAGAATTACCGACCGAAATCATAAATTACGGAACAGCTGGAAGTAAAGATTTAATTATTGGTGATATAGTTGATTGCACTAAATTTATTCAAAGAGATATGTATTTAAAAGAATTTGGATTAAACCCAGGGGAAACAGCGTTTGAATTTGATAAATATGAAGAAAACGAACCTCCTGTTATACTAGATTTTCACGACACAAAGATTACCAACCCCATTAAAAAGCAATATTTGTGTGCTTCTGGTGATAGTTTTGTTACTAATTTTGACCAGGGGTTAATTGATATTGAGAATACATACAATGAAAAAATTTCAGTAATAGACATGGAAGCATATGCGTTAGCAAAAATATGTTTCATATACAAAATTCCATTTATATCTTTCAAATATATAACTGACAATTTAAATTCTACTGGGATTAATGATTGGGAAAGAAATGTGAGTTTAGGATCTGAAAAATTTGAAATTTTATTAAAAAATATCGTATAAAATTGTATAGAAAAATTATAAGTAATATTTGGTCAATCAGAGAATTTTATTTACCTTTTATAATTGGCATAGGACTCGCTCTATCTACACTTGTATTTTTAGGAGTATTTATAAAACTTTCAATTTATTTTATTGAAAGTTTTACACTACAATTTTTACTATTACACCCATCAAAAAATCGTTAGTCAAATAATTTGATGAATTATTTACTTTTTTTAGGATTTATTTTTCCATCGTCATTAGAAATTTTCAATAATTTGTCGTATATCAACCCACCAATTGGAGCTCCAATTATTGGGCCAATTATATAAATCCAAAAACCATTGTTAGGGCCAGGAAAAGCTATTTTTTCCCATCCAGCAAAAAATGAAACTAGCCTTGGCCCAAAATCTCTTGCGGGATTAAATCCTGCTTGGGTTATAGATCCGAATAAACTTATTAACAATGCTAGAGTCAGACCAATCATAATAGGTGCTAATCCATTAGTTTTTGACAAAACACTTTTGGGATCTAAGGACATAAAAATAACGAAAGCCAATATTGCGGCACCAAAAGCTTCAACTCCTAATGCATGAAAAGAATTTATCAGATCTAAGCCTGAATCTAAAGGAAGAACATCTGGATTTGGGAAGTATTCACCAAAAGCCATAGCTGAAAGTTCACTGCCATCTCCTCCTCGAGTAATTTGATTTAACAATTCAAATCTATTTATAAAAGGGCCAAAAATCAATAAAACAGTAATTCCTGCTAAAATAGCTCCAATGATTTGTGATGCGATATAACCTAATACTTGGAAAAAGTCTAAGTCGTTTTTTCTTAGAAAATATAAAGCTAATGTGATAGCAGGGTTGAGATGTGCTCCCGAATGTGGAGCAGTAGCTAATATAGCAATACTTAAGCCAATTCCCCATAATATTGCTACTTGAAAAATACCTACTAAAACTCCTAGGTATAACGCTGTGGCTACAGAAGCAGTTCCTACAAATACTAATATATAAGTTCCTATTATTTCGGCTACGTATTTTTTCAAGTTTAAGTTTTGCATATTATCTATCTTTAAAAATTAAAATAACATATCCCATTATACTATATGAAAATAAATATAAATCTAAGTAAAATGTTATAGAAAATAAAATAAAATAATAATTATGATAAATTTAAAAAATGTAAGTATCAATTTTGGTACACAAGATGTTCTTGAAAAAATTAATATCCAAATAAATAAGCAAGAAAAAATTGGAATCGTAGGCCCAAATGGGCAAGGAAAATCAACTCTATTCAACTTAATTAACAATGAAATCGAACCAACAGAAGGTTCAGTAATGGTTCCGAAAAATATCAAATCAAGTTACATGCATCAAAATGTTGAATTGATTTATAAAGAGGAAACAATTCTTGAATATACTCAAAAGATAAATGATGAAATAGAATCGATTCAATCCAAAATAAATACTATAACTAATTCATTACAAAATTTGCCAAACAATAAAAAACAGATTGATGAATTAAGTATATTAAACGAGAGATATTTAGTATTAGGTGGTTATGATTTAGAACATTTAGCAAAATCTGCATTGTCAGGATTAGGATTCAAAGAATCAGATTTAAATGAATCTTTTAAGAATTTCAGTGGAGGGTGGAAAATGAGAGGGGAATTAGCAAGATTGTTAATTTCAAATCCAGAATTGTTACTACTTGATGAGCCTTCAAACTATTTAGATCTCCCGGCTATAGAATGGTTGAAAAAATATTTAGAAAATTATCAGGGAACAATGTTAATGATCTCTCACGACAGATATTTACTTAATACTTTAACAACAAAAACGATAGAAATAAACGAAGGAATAGCTACAAGATATGAAGGGAATTATGACTACTATTCTATAGAAAAAAAAGAAAGAGAAATTCATCTTATAAATAAAGAAAGAAATTTGTCAAAACAAAGAGAGGAAATACAAAATTTCATTAATAGATTTAGATATAACAGTAAAAAAGCACCTTTGGTTCAAAGTAGAATAAAAATGTTGGCAAAAATGGATGAAGTAGAAATTCGTAAAACATCCGAGATTTCTAATTTTCAAATTCCAGAACCCCCTAAATCGGGAAGGAATATTATAAGTATAAAAAACGGAAATTTTTCTTATAAATCTGATGTGAATATATTAAGCGATCTAAACCTAGAAATAAATAAAAATGAAAAGTTTGCATTTATAGGAGCAAATGGCGCAGGGAAAACAACTTTATTAAAAATATTATGTGAAAAATTAAAACTTGAATATGGTGAGATTTCATTAGGGCATAATGTAATAAGAGGATATCAATCACAAGAATTTGGTGAAGTCCTTGACCCAAATTTGTCAGTATTTGAAACTATTGCTAATAATAATAATGATTCAGAAAGTAATTTAAGGAAAATATTAGGAAATTTTGGGTTTAACAAAGAAGATATTTATAAAAAAACTCAAGTATTAAGTGGGGGGGAAAAAATTAGATTATCATTTGCGAGATTGTTTTCTAATCCTCCAAACTTCTTACTACTTGATGAACCCACTACGCATTTAGATATTGATGGAAGAATAAAATTAGAACAATTATTAAAAAATTATGAAGGTACTTTTTGCATAGTAAGTCACGATATCACTTTTATTAAAAACGTAAATGCAGATATCATTCATGTAGATAAGAATAAAATCACTAGATATCATGGGAATTATGATTATTTTTTATCTAAAACTAAACAAGAATACGAATTAACAGATAATAAAAAAAACAAAATAACTAACCAAAAGACAAGAAAATCAAATAGAAAGAAAAATCTTGAACTACGACAAAACAAAAGTAAAACATCTGAAAAGCTTAAAACTTTAGAAAAAGAATTAGATATTTTATATGATCAACAAAAATCTTTAATAAGTGAAACACAAAGCACAGAATCTGATTTTTTGGAAATCAACAAAAACCTTATTCATATAAATAAAAGAATTAAAATCATAGAAAAAGAATGGGAATTGCTATCTTGAAAATATTAATTTATTTTCATCATTAACTGCCCAGCCGAAACTTGATCATTCAACTTTACATTTAATTCTTTTACAGTTCCTATAGATTCAGATACAATCATTTGCTCCATTTTCATAGATTCAATTACGAAAAGTAAATCTCCATTAGCAATTTTATCTCCTATGTTTTTATCTATTTTAAGGACTACTCCTGACATAGGTGCAATGATTTCTATTGAATGATTTAAAGTTTGACCAGATTGCGAGTCTGACAAATTAGAATTATTTCCAGGAATGGGCTTAGAAGAATCTATATTGTCAGATACTTTATTTATAGAATTTTGAAATTCCATCATTAATTGACCTGCTGCTATTTGTTCATTGGGCTTAACATTGATTTCATATATAATTCCTGTGTAATCAGAAACAATTCGCTGTTCCATTTTCATAGATTCAACTACGAATAGTAAATCTCCTTCGCTAACATGGTCCCCTACTTGCTTCTCAACACTTAGTACAAGGCCTGCCATAGGAGCAATTATGCCATTATCAATTGATTGAGTAATAGATGATTGAATAATATCATCTACAGTGTTAATTTTTGTTGACGTCTGATGTTTTCTTTTATCTTCATTAGGAATTGAATTTATATCTTTTATATCAATAAATTCTTCGTTTACCATTACTGATTCAATCTCAAGATTCTCATCAATAGTTATTTCAACTACATATATTTTGTCATCAATATCAATTTTAATTTCTTTTTTCAATTTATTATTATTTTAATTTAATAAAGACAAGAACAATCCAGCTATCACAGCTGAACCGATAACTCCTGCAACATTAGGGCCCATAGCATGTGCAAGAAGAAAGTTTTTAGGATTTTCTTGCTGACCTACATGATGAGATATACGAGCTGCCATAGGAACTGCAGATACTCCAGCTGAACCGATTAATGGATTGATTTTATCTTTCAAAAATAAATTCATAAATTTTGCTAGTAAAATACCTGATCCTGATCCTACAGCAAAAGCAATTAAGCCTAATCCTAAAATAAGCAAAGTTTCAATATTTATTACATCCGGGCCATTAAGTTGAGTTCCAATCGTAATCATTAAAAAGATCGTAGAAAGGTTAATCAATTCATTACTGGCCGCATCAACTAATCTAGGTACCACATTACTTTCTTTCAATATATTTCCTATCATAAACATTGAGATTAATGGAGCAGAACGCGGAACAATTAAAATTATCAAAAACATTGCTATATTAGGAAATAAAATTTTTAATTTATTATTAACTGGAGTTAAATTCTTCATGATTATATTTCGTTCAGATTTTGTGGTCAGAAGTTTCATTATAGGAGGTTGAATGAAAGCAACAGCTGCCATATATGAATAAGCAATTACGGCAGTAATTCCTAATAAATCCGGAGCCAAATTAGAAGTCAAAAAAATTGTTGTCGGGCCATCAGCCCCCCCAATAATACCTATTGAAGCAGCTTCTTGTAATGAGAAATACCCAGTTAAAGAAGCTCCCCAAAATGATACAAAAATACCTATTTGAGCTGCAGCACCTAAAAGTAAAGTTTTGGGATTGTTAATTAACGGAGTGAAATCAGTAATTGCACCTAGTCCGAGAAATATTATAGGAGGTAAAATATTCCAAAAAGATAATGTGTAATGAAATATAACTCCAAATAGACCGGATGATTGGTGTACGCCTGCTGTAGCATCAAAACTTGTCATTCCTGTTAAAGGCAAGTTTGCTATTATTATTCCTAGACCAATAGGTAATAATTCATATGATTCCATATTTTTCTTTATAGCTAAAAACATAAAGAAAAAGGCTAATATAAACATGATAAGGTTTTCCCATGTAAGATTATAAAATCCCGTGGTTATTATCCAATCAAAAAATAAATCCAATATGCCTCCATTATTTAAAATTTTCCAATTCAGCTTCAACTATACTTACCGCAACAGAAGCAGCAATCACTTTTTTAAGATTAGGATCATCTTTTTTAAAGTTACGTGAATTGAGTTTTTTATCTATAAATTTAATTAAAGTAATAAAAAAAATTAAAACAGTTAACAAAATAAATGAAATAGCTATTCCAAAAATCGTTAAGTTTAAAGCTGTATTTACTGTTTCGGTATTAATTTTTTTTCTCCTATTTGATATGTTTAATATTTAAATATTATAATAAGTATATATAAAATATTCTAAACAATCTCAAAAGAGTCTAATTGTTTTAATTTAAAAATTCAACCATACAATCAGGGGAGTAAATATGACTAAAAGAATCGATTTTAATTGCGACATGGGGGAAAGTTTCGGCATGCATAAGCTTGGAATGGATGAAGAGGTAATAAAATATATCACCTCTGCAAATATTGCATGTGGATTTCATTCAGGAGATCCTAATTGGATGAAAAAGACAGTAGATCTTGCTATTGCTAATAATGTAGAAATTGGAGCACATCCTAGTTTTCATGATTTAGTAGGCTTTGGCAGAAGATCTATAAATGCTACTTACAGTGAAATAAAAAATGATGTAATTTATCAAATAGGAGCAATATCAGCATTTCTACAAAATTATCCTTTACAACACGTCAAACCACACGGAGCATTATATAACCAGGCATTAGTTAACGAAGATACTGCAAAGGCTATTTGTGACGCAATTCTTTATGTTAATCCAAACCTCATATTAGTTCTTCTATCTGGGTCCAAATGGGCAGAAATTGCTAAATCTATGGGCCTAAAGATAGCTTTAGAAGTTTTTGCTGACCGAGCTGTTGAGCCAGATGGTACTCTAGTTTCAAGATCAAAAGAAGGATCTGTAATACATGATATAGATACAGTTGTGGAAAGAAGTATAAAAATGATCAAAGATGGTAAAGTGGAAGCTATAGATGGAAGTATAATTGAATATGAAGCGGATACAATATGTTTACATGGTGACACTCCTGGCGCAGTAGATATGGCAAAAAAGCTTAAAAACGAATTTGAAAATCAAGGAATTCAAATCACAAAACTAAAAGAAATTATAAATGAATAAATCATTTTCCAAACCAAGTATCAAATTAGCGGGCGATAGTGCAGTAAATGTAGATTTAGGGGGTATAATTCATCCTGAAATTAATTTTAGTGTCCATACTTTTTCAACACATATTCAGAAAAATAACCCTAAGTGGTTAATTCAAATAATCCCTGCATATAAGGGAATGTTGATTTATTATGATCCGCTAGGTATAGAATTTGTAAATTTAAAGAATTATTTATTGAAAGAATTTGAAACAATGGAAAAATCCACAAACAACACTTCTTCTACACTGATTACTATCCCTACATTATATGGGGGTAAATTTGGCCCAGATATGGAGAATGTTATAAATCATACAAAATTATCAAAGAGAGAAATAATCAGTATACATTCTGCAACTAATTATTTAGTATATGCGATAGGATTTAGCCCTGGATTTCCATATCTTGGCGGGCTTTCTCAAAAACTGAATACTCCAAGATTAAAAAACCCTAGGACAAAAATACCAGCAGGATCTGTTGCTATAGCCGAAACTCAAACAGGTATTTACCCTTCTCCAACGCCAGGTGGATGGCAAATTATAGGAAAAACTCCTGTGAAATTATTTGATCCAGAAAGAACTCCTCCTGTTTTAGTAAATCCTGGAGATATGATCAAATTTGAACCGTTAAAAAGTTTAAAAGAATTTACTGAGATAGAAAATAAAATAAAACAAAACAAATATAGCATTAGAACAAATGAAATCAATAAATAAAAAATCATCAATTTCAATTATAGATCCTGGTATATTTAGCACTATCCAAGATTTAGGAAGATATAAATATCAAAAATTTGGAGTACCTACAAGTGGTGCTTTAGATCAATCTGCATTTACAATTGGAAATTTAATATTAGGAAATGATACAAACAATCCTGGAATAGAAACTACTATGATCGGGCCAAAAATAAAATTCAACTCTTCAGAATGGATTTGCGTCACAGGCGCAAAAAGTAATCCTAAAATAAATGATAGTGAAATAAAAATGTGGACCCCAGTATATGTTAAGAGAAATTCAATATTGAGTTTTGGACAAAATACATGGGGAGTCAGATCTTACATTCTTTTTAAAAATACATTTAATTTTGAAAAGACAATGGACAGTTATTCAACTAACACAAATTTAAACATTGGTGGTCACAATAATGGATTTCAGTTATTGGCAAATGACAAAATTAGTTTTTTAGAAAAAAATGATAAATTACCTCCTTTTACTAATAATTTTGATATAAAAAAGCATTACATTAAAGAACAAGATTCTTATACATTAAGGATAATATTAGGCCCGCATGATGATTTTTTCGATTCAAACAATATCAAAAAATTTTTAGAATCAGAATATGAAATTTCAACTCAATCTAATAGAATTGGATTTAGATTGTCAGGAGAACCTATTAAGCACAAATCAAAATCTGACATAATCTCTGAAGGTGGAGCACTAGGATCAATACAAATACCTGGGGACGGGCAGCCCATTATACTATTACAAGACAGGGGTACTACTGGCGGATATCCAAAGATTGCAACTATTTCTACAATAGATATCCCTAAATTAGCACAATCTAATCCAGGTCAAAAAATAAGATTCAAAAAAATTGAAATAGAAGATGCCATTTCGATCTATCGTGCAAACAATCAAATACTAAAAAATATTAATAATTTTGAAACCAAAGATATTAATATTCAAATAGACAATAATAATAATAAAATCAAAACATATGAAAATATAAAACTAAATCATCAAAAATCTTTTGAAGTAAACTCGGAATACAAAAAGAAAAAATATACTTTGAAAATAAAATTGTCATGATACTATCAGATTATGTAAATTTAATTTATGAATGGATTATTAATCTACCAATATATGTATGGATAATAACTATTTTTTTACTTTCATTCACAGATTCTATTTTTAGCCCAATACCACCAGATCCACTATTAATTATCTCCACAACATATCATCCTAATTATCTATGGTTGTTTATATTTATTTGTATTTTGGCAAGTTATCTTGGTGGCATGGTAAGTTATTTGTTAGCAAACAAAATTTACACAAAATACACTTCATTTATACATAAATTTATCAATAAAGAAAAATTTCAAAAAATAAATAAAGAATTTTCCAGCAGAGGAAATTATATAATTCTTTTATGTGCAATCACATTTATTCCATATAAACTAATTGCTTGGGTAGCAGGATTTTTAGAATATGACTTATCACAATTTAGCATATTTTCTATATTAGGAAGAGCAGTCAGATATTCAATTCTAGGTGTATTATGTTATCTCTTTGAAGAAAATATAATATTTATAATTGAAACATCATTAACAATTTCTAATTATCTCGCAATATTATTCTTAATACTTGTGATATTATTTTTAGCTTTATGGATTAAGAAAAACAAATCTCAAACTTATCTCTAAAATAAATCTGGTTTTTGGTTTTTGATTTCAGATAATATTTTAATACAATGATTTATATCTTCTTCAGTATTATAAAAGAAAGGCGAAATTCTTACCGACCCAGGTCTATGATCAACTATAATGCCATTTGCACTCAAGGTTTCTACTACTGCAGCAGGATTATTACAAGAAATCATGGTTATACTAGCATGGTCACGTAGATCATCAGGTACTTTTATTGAAAATCCTAATTCTAATAATCCATTTATCAATAAAGATGTTAATTTAAGCGTACGCTCACGAATGTTATCAACCCCAATTTCATTAATCATTTTCAATCCCTCTACAGCTGGATATATTGAACTAATTGCAGGAGTTCCAGTTTCAAATCGAGACGCAGTATCTGAGAATTCAATAGTATGAGGATCAAATTCAAATTGTCTTTTATGAGAAAACCATCCTGTCACAGAAGGTTCTAATTGTTTAGTAATTTCTTTGTTTACATACATGTAAACTATTCCGGATCCACCAAGTAGCCATTTCAATCCTCCTGAAATCATAATATCTATATTTTTCTCTTTTACATCTATTGGTAATTGGCCGGTAGCTTGGTAATCGTCTAAAAAAAAGAGTGCGTTATTTTTCTTTGCAGAATTCATAATTTTCTCGTAATCATTTATAAATCCGCTTAAATAAAACACTCTACTAGTTACAACCAATTTGGTTTGGTTATTTATTTTCGATATAAATTTATCTGAATCAACATATTTCATTTGTTCAGATTCAACTATGATAGCTTTTCCATTTCCTTTACTCTCTTGTGCTTTAAAGTTATGCGCTATAGTTGGGAAATCTAATTCTGATGTAATAACTTCATCTTTATCTGTAAGGTTTAAACAAGATAATATAACTGCTATTGCACTAGAAACGTTAGATAGGATAGCGATTTCATCAGGATCTGCGTTAATAAGTTTTGCGTATTCATCTTTTAATGCATTAGTTTTTGATATCCAGTCAGAATACCATGCAGAAGCGCCCATATTTGTCCATGTATCTATATAATTTAACAAAGAATTTCTTCCATTATCAGAAAGTAATCCAAGAGAACATGTATTCAAATAATTTAAATTTTCAAATGTTTTGAATTGCTCTCTGTATTTTAGCCAATTAATATCATTCATAAATAACTCCTTAATTTAATATTACGAATTACTATATTTTATACTTAGATAATTCATTAGATTTTCCATTATATATTGATATTAATACTTTTTCTTTTTTCTGTGAAATTAATATAATAATAATAAATATTAAGCCTTGAATGGCTATGGAATATCCTGGGTCAAAGTAGTCTGCAGTCAATCCATTTATAAAATTGAAAAATGCCATACTTCCGCCCACATACATTGAATAAACCCCAGCAATTCGCCCTCTAACATAATCAGGAGACATAATTTGAATTATAGTATGTACAATAATCATGAAGCCTGTCTGTCCAAATCCCATTAAAATTGTTGCAAACAAAGATAAATAAAGCTGTGATGAAAAAGCTAGGATAATTGGGCCCAAGCCACTTAGCAGAGCAAATATATAAAATAATTTACCTTTGAATTTTTCGTCAGCTGTCCCTGCTAATATCAAAGAAGTAATCAGGGATCCAACTCCTACACACATCATTAAATAACTTACAGCACCTCCTTCTGCATTAAGTTTGTTTACAGAAAAATATGGTAAAACAGATTCAAAGGACATAGTAAGCATACAATGAAGAGTAGTGATACCAATAATAACCAAAAAGGGTTTTGATTTATGTACAAATTTTAGCCCTTCGGCCAAATTTGTAAAAAACGATTGAGAACTCATCTTGCCAGTTGATGGGTTTTTTATCATTAAAGAAAAAATAAAACTTAATGCATAAAATCCAGTACAAATAAAGAAAGCAAGGTCTATGCCATTTATTCCATTATCCCCCGACCCTACATAACTTAAAAAAGGAGCCACTGCTAAAGGGCCTAATAATCTAGTGGCATGTACAGTAGACATATTTAGTGCCACAGC